>Ga0306923_10000623_pt1 | contig 28239 bp, 23 predicted proteins | sample sta12Can44000108_FD_203841 | JGI IMG/M metagenome (GOLD analysis project Ga0306923, IMG submission 203841) | Lab enrichment of tropical soil microbial communities from Luquillo Experimental Forest, Puerto Rico - statanox.12C.anox.44.000.108 (v2)... | ecosystem: Environmental > Terrestrial >... | reverse complement strand
GCAGTCGGTGGATTAGCGACGGAACCAATCGGCCGCATCAGCCGTCTGCGCGTGCAAAGGTGTCCGGAGCTGGCGAGCCGGGAACTAGCCACTACGATGGTTGCGTGCATTTGCGGATGAAGAGGTTTTTTTTCGATGGATGGGGAACTTGCAGTCGGGGATTATCGGACGCATGAATTTCGGTGACGCGCAACATTGCCGTTGGCAGACCGTCCGCCTGGATCGGCATTATCCTCACGCAGACTCGTCCGAGGGCTGGCCTCCCAAACCCGTCACGTTTGGTCAGAAATATAACGTAACTTGCTGAAAAGATGTGAAAAGAGAAAAGAAATGAACGCCGGAGAGCGGGTTGGCGCGAGGCACCATTCGATGTTGGATAGAACGGTCTGGCGATTATTCCCCCAGTTCTAATTAAGAATCCGGATAGTGATGAGCATCAACGGAATTGCCGATATCCGCCCGCGATAGCCACTTTGCCGTGTTCTGGGCGAAACTAGGAATGTGAACTCTGATTTCATAACGATGTTTGCGAGTCGGCGGCCTAAACCGCGGGCACTCACAATGGTTGTACTCATTTCACTAACTGGTGTGATGCGCGCCCAGACGCCCACTCCGGATCCGCTGGGGCGCACCACACCGCAGGGGGCGGTCTTCCAATTTCTGGAGGCCTGCCACGCGCGCGATTATTCCAAGGCCACTCACTACCTGGACCTGCGGCGGATGCCAGCAGCGGAGAGGGCCAAACAAGGCCCGAAGCTTGCGGCCCAGCTCGAAGACCTGCTCGACGACACCCCGTTCGATATCACTATGCTGAGCCGCAATCCGGAAGGTGATACCGCGGACGGCCTTTCAGCGGCCCGCGAGCATCTGGACACGTTCCGGGTAGAACGCCAGACCTTGGAATTGCAATTGGAGCGCGCGGAGCTGACTCCGGGAAACCATGTCTGGCTGGTGGCTTTCGACAGCCTCCCGCTGATTCCGAGGGCGCACCAACTCGTGGAGGAAACAGCGTTCGAGAAAATGCTTCCTCAGGTTCTAGTAACGTTTGAGATCCTCGATACGCCCGTATGGCGCTGGATCGCGCTGGTCCTCATGGCGTTGGTGCTCTCGTTGTTGACGCGGGTCCTGGCATTGGGGCTGGTAGCATCAGTGCGTCCCATTTTGGATGCACCAGCGCTGAGAGGTCCGCTCCGGGTGTTGCTGGCGGTAGCGGGATTTCGGGTCGCTCTGGAACTCGCGCCTCCGGCCACGTTGTCGCGGCTATTCATCGAGCGCGCGCTGGCGATGATTCTCGCCCTGGGGCTAGCGTGGGCGGGCGCTGCGGTATTGGATCTCCTTGCGGAGCGCTGGCGCCTCCGTCTCGATCCTCGAGTACATGGGGTGAGTTATTCGGTGCTTCCCCTCGGCCGGCAGATTCTTAAGCTCTCGCTTTTCCTGTTTGCCATCCTCGGCGTCGTTAGCGCGTGGGGATACAACACTTCCACCATCCTGGCGGGACTCGGCGTAGGTGGACTGGCTGTCGCCCTGGCGGCTCAGAAGACCATCGAAAACCTTTTCGGCGGCATCTCGGTGATCGGCGACCGTCCTGTCCTTGTAGGCGACGTCTGCCGCTTCGGAAACGAAACCGGTACTGTCATGCGCATCGGCCTGCGCTCTACCCGCATCCGCACTGCCGACCGCACCATCATCAGCATCCCCAACAGCCAGTTCTCTTCGATGGCACTAGAGAATATTTCGCGCCGCGACAAGATCTGGTTCCACCCGACCTTGAACCTCCGGCGGGACACGACCTCGGACCAACTCCTCGAGGTTCTCTCCTCGCTTCGTGAGATTCTGAAGACCCATCCCAAGGTAGAGGCCGGCACCCTTCCCGTCCGCTTCGTCGGTGTAGGGCCGTATTCGCTTGATGTGGAAGTCGTCGCATACATCAACACCGCCGACTACGACGAATTTCTGGCGCTCCAGCAGGAGCTTCTTCTGCGGATGTTACAAGCAGTGGAGAAAGCCGGGACCGGCCTGGCGGTACCGTTACAGGAGAGCTTCAAATTGCAGCGGGCCCAGCAGGTGTAGCGTCTCGGCTCGCAGGAAGAACCTGCCTGCCGGCGATTCAGCGTGATAGGTTTCATCTGGTCACCGAACTCTGGACCGCGGTGGCTGCAAGTCTTTAACTGCAAGGCGGATCGAGGCACGGGCGGTTGGCGATTACCTCAAGATGATGCAAACCGGCCTCGTCCGCAAAAGGTAGAGATGACTAGCGCGTTGTGCTGAAATGGCATCAGAGGTCGCGGAATGCAGAGCGAATGGGTGTTTTTCGATGGCGACTGCGGCTTTTGCCAACGCTGGGTTCAACTGGTCGTTAAACACGATCGCGACGGACGAGCATTCCGCTTTGCGCCGAGGAAGGGCGAGACGTTTCGATCGCTGGTTGCCGCGGAGCGAAGAGAGGCTTTACCACCCAGCATTTTGGTACTGACATCGGACGGGCGGATTTTATCGCGGTCTTCGGCGGTGCTGCATATTCTGGAGCGACTCGGCGGCGGCTGGCGACTGATGGCAGCCGTTGGGCGCATGGTGCCGACAGGGATCAGGGAGGTTATATACCGGTTCGTCGCTCGTGTGCGGCATGGACTTTTGCCCGCGCCGGACTCGGCGTGCCCTGTAGTGGCGCCCGAGTTGCGAGAAAGGTTTGGACCGTAAGCAGATGCCGTTCGTTCCGCCGAGGCTTGGTCATCATGACGTGTGCAGGCGCGCGTTAAATAGCCTTTCCTGCTTCCGCCGTGCTGGGCTGTTGTCAAACTTCCTGTAGACGGCATCACAGTCTCATCGCTTCGAGCCAAATGCACCTCGTGGGAGGATGGTTTGTGCCGCCGGAGTTTTGTGCCAGAAGCTGGATCAGTGGTTAGTGCTCGCCGCTAAGTGGGCCACCAGCCCCGTCCAAGATGGCCGCAGACCTGAAAGAGCGCTACCGCCGTGAAGACTCTCCGGCCTTGTTAGAATCGGAGACGCGGCCGGGTCAGTTCAACCGTCCACCGCGGGGTAGAAGGGAGCGAAGATGAACAAGGCGAGAGCAATCAGGCGCTTCGGGTTATGCCCCGTTCTCCTATCTCTTCCACTTGGTGCTGCTACTTGCGACAGTCTTGCTTCGCTCAAGTTGGTAGACGCCAATATCACCGCGGCTCAGGTTCTCCCAGCGGGATCGTTCCTGCCTACGGGTCCGGCGCCGAGGCCAGCCGCTCTGGCGGTCTACAAAGCCCTGCCCGCATTTTGCCGAGTGCAGGGCGTGAGCAAGCCGAGCAACGATTCCCACATTGAGTTTGAAGTGTGGCTGCCGGTTGCGGGATGGAACGGCAAGTATATGGGGATCGGCAACGGCGGCTCGGCCGGGTCGATTACCTACACCTATACGCCAAACTCTCATGGGCTGGCGGACGCTCTGATGGAAGGCTTTGCGGCCTCTTCAACAGACACTGGACACAAGGGCCCAGGAGACGACTACTCGTTTGGCAAAGGCCATCCGGAAAAAAGCATCGACTACTTCTACCGGGCCATTCACGAAACGGCGGTGGAGGCGAAGGCGATCATTCGCGCGTTTTATGGAGCTGGCGCAAAATATTCGTATTTCGACAGTTGTTCCAATGGTGGTCGGGAAGCGCTCATGGAGGTCCAACGGTATCCTGCGGATTACGATGGGGTCCTGGCGGGCGCGCCTTCGAATTTCAGAACCCGCCTGCAACTAGAGATGGTGTGGGTCAGCGAAGCTTTGTCGGCGGAGCCCGGAAGCCACTTCCCTTCGACAAAACTGCCGGCCATCGAAGCCGCTGCCCTGGCTGCTTGTGATGCCCGGGACGGCTTGAAGGACGGTGTGATCGGCGATCCCGTTGGGTGCAGGTTTGATCCCTTGGTCCTGTTGTGTAAAGGTCCCGAGACCGATGCCTGTCTGACTCAACCTCAGCTGACCGCTCTCCAGAAGATTTACGCCGGGCCCCGCAATTCCACAGGCGAACAGATTTTCCCCGGGTACGAGCCGGGGGGCGAAACCGGCGCGGCCAATGCCTGGGCTAGCTGGATTACGGGTTCCGGCGCTCGTGAGGGTTCCTCTGTCGTCCGCGCTGAGGGTTTCTTCGCAAGCTTCCTCGAGCCGGACCCTCGCTGGAGAGTGAAGAGCTTCGACTTCGACCGGGATGTGAAGGCGCTCGATGATAGTCCCGCCGCGTTGGCAAATGCGACGAACCCCGACCTCGGCGCCTTTAAGGACCGGGGCGGGAGGCTGATTCTCTACCACGGATGGAGCGATGCCGCGGTTCCCCCGCTCAGCACAGTAAACTACTACAGCAAGGTTGTCTCGAAGATGGGTCAAAAAGCCGCGGATTTCTCTCGCCTCTACATGGTCCCGGGTATGCAGCATTGCGGCGGAGGTCCGGGACCAAACAGTTTTCGCGAGCCGATCACGACCGCGCTCGAGCGATGGGTGGAAAATGGCGCGCCTCCCGACACCGTCATCGCCGTGAAATATAAGGTAGATGGCGATCCGACGAGCGGCGCTATCAGGACCAGACCGCTCTGTCCTTATCCTCAGGTAGCGCGCTACAACGGCTCGGGTAGCATCGACCAAGCCTCGAATTTCGTTTGTCGCTTACCGTAGGCCTTAGCTGAACCGGGAGGCTTCTACGGGTTGGGAAGTGAGGCGTTCAGCCTATCGGCAACGCCCACTCGGCGTCGAGCGGTGGCACACCTCGGTTGACATGCCCAGACGCAGTTTCACATACTTGTTGAGTTTGATCACTGCCTGGGCGATCTAAAAGAAAGCAGGTGGGCATGCACTATTCCGGAGCGTCTCGCAGAGATCTGTTGAAAGCTGTTGCCGCCGCTGGCGGCGCGATGGTGGCGCCCACGTGCGGACTGTGGTCACAGAGTGCTTCGAATCCTGGTGGTAGGAATCCTCGCCGAATCGATGTGCATCACCATTACGACCTGCCAGGAGGGCGTGGTGTTTTAGGATCTTGGACTCCCACCAAGGCGATCGAAGAAATGGACAAGCACGGCATCGAGACCAGCATAATTTCGCGGACGAGTGGAGAGACTGAAGAAGGTGGGGACAAGGGGCGCGCCTTCGCCCGGAGATCCAATGAGTTTGCGGCGAAGGTGGTAAGCGACAACCAGAAACGCCTCGGCTTTTTTGCAAACATCCCGTACTCCGATCCGGAAGGAGCTATGAAAGAGCTGGAATACGCCTATGAGGCGCTGAAGGCCGATGGCGTCAGCCTCCTGAGCAGTATCGGAGACAAATGGCCTGGCGATCCTGCATTTGATCGGGTATTCGAGGAACTCAACCGCCGCAAGGCGATTTTGTTCTTGCATCCTTTAACATCAAAATGCTGCCGCAACCTCATTCCGGGGGGAGAAGGTTCTGTCGAGCGCGACTTCGACACGACCCGCGCCGTCACGAATCTCCTCTATTCCGGGACACTCTCACGGCTTCCGGATATCCGCTACATCATTAATCATTCTGGCGCGGACGTGCCGGTGATGGCCGGACGTATCAAGGACCGGGTACCGGGTTTTTCCACGTTCGGCGGCAAGCAGCTGTCGAACCACGAGGGCAAGACGGATAAAATCCCCAAAGGCGTATTCTACGAGCTCACAAAACTCTACTATGAATGTGCGCACGCCGCCTATCCGGCAGCGATGGCGGCGCTGACAGCCTTCGCTCCTCCCAGCCAATATTTGTTCGGAACGGATTGGCCTGCAGAGCCGATGGAATCCACTTTGGACCAACTGCCGAAAACCAAGCTTTCGCCAGCGACCCTACAGGCACTGAATCGCGGAAACGCTGAACGGCTGTTCCCCCGCTTTAAATCGTAGTTTTACGTTGCCCCTTTCACCAGGGGTCGCGCCATCGCTAAGCTTTTCCTGACCGCTCCCGGCGTCGGCTCCTTCGGATGCCGATAATAGCAAGGCGACAAGAGAACAACTATAGGTCGAGAGCATGGCAGCGACACGACGTGACGCTTTCTTCTGGGAATGGCAGAACTGGTATCGACAGGCGGCAGAGCCCATGAGTAGTTCACTGTCTTCAGCTTGAAGATCATCAAGGTCGAACAATGTCGAGACGACCTCACAACATCCGCTACGTCGTATTTGAAAGCTCGTGTTGCTTTCCCCCAATCGTTCTGTTCCGGAAAACAAACGATCCGACGAACCAGATCTTGTTCAGCGCCAAAACGTAACCGCCGGCGGATTCGTCTGGAAACAGGGCGCGGTGGTTAGCGGCACGGCTTCGCGAGAGTCGGCGTTAGCGGTCCCGCGAATGTCCAACCGTGGCGGTGCGGCGCAGGCTCGGAAGCCGGATTGGAAGTATCGTGTATACTCTCTCTCCGAGTCTGTCACCAGCCGAATGATATACTCCGGTTTGATCGCCCGCGGACTATTATTGATTGGAGCGCTCGTTGCGGGACCGCTCTTTGCACAGTCCTTGGCTACCGAAGTAAATAAGGAGCTGCCGAATTGGTTGCAGGTGGGTGGATTGTACCGAGCACGGTTCGAGGGTTTTCTGGGCCGAAATTTCAGGGATGACGACACGGACGTTCACTTTCTCAATCGCCTCCGGGTTGACCTCACCGTGCGTCCCACCCGCTGGATGAGGTTCGTTTTAGAAGGACAAGACGCGCGCATTTACTTTAACCGGAGCGTGCCCAACGCTTCCCCTTTTGCCAACCCGATGGACCTGCGCCTCGGATATTTGCAATTTGGGGACAGTGACCAGAGCCTGTTGAGCTTACGCGCGGGCCGTCAGGACCTGAATTTCGGGGAGCAACGTCTGCTTGGCAATTTCAATTGGATTAATGTTGGCCGGTCCTTCGACGCCGTTCGCGCGACGCTCAAGTACGATCGCTACCGCCTGGACGTATTTGCCGCGTCGGTGGTGGTTCCGACGCCCACTGGATTCGATCGCCCACAGACCGGAAACAACCTGCATGGACTGTACGGTGGCATCGAAAAACTACCGGGCGGCGCCACGCTCGAACCGTACGTCTTGTGGCGTCTCGCACCCCGACAGGTTTCCGAGAATGGCACAACGGGAAACCTGGATTTTAAGACTCTTGGCCTCCGGGGGACCGGTAGAATCGGCGTCGTCGACTATGGCGCGGAGGTGGCGGGTCAAGTAGGTTCCCTGGGGTCTGATCGGGTGCGGGCCTGGGCTGGACACTGGGGGTTTGGCTATACAATTACAACCAGACCGTGGAGGCCACGCTTCAGCGCCGAGTACAATTACGCCAGTGGAGATCGGGATCCCCATGATGGTGTTCACGGTACGTTTGATGTCCTTTACCCATCACCCCACGATCAGTACGGTTTATGCGATCAAGTGGGCTGGCGAAACATTCACGACGTTCGATTCGGCGGGGAAGCGAAGCCAACTCCAAAGCTCGGCTTTCTGACGAACTACCACGATTGGTGGTTGGCCAGCGCCCGCGACGCGCTTTATGCACCAACCGGGGTTGCGGTGGTCAGAAGGATCGACGGCTCCGCCGGGAGACACGTCGGCCAGGAGATAGACTTTGAGGCTAGCTACCTGGTTACAGCACAAATCCAGGTGGCCGCGGGCGTCGGCCACATTTTTCCTGGCGGGTTCTTGAAGAAGACCACACCCGGTGCGCCGTACACGTTCCCATTTGGCATGCTGAATTACACGTTTTAGCGGTAGGTCCATTGATAGCTAGTAGCGATTAGCGATCCTGGCCCGGTGTACCGAGGGGGCCGCGAAATTGTTCCAGATGGGGCGATCGGCCTATCGGTCGGCGCAACTTTCCGCCCGAAGTACTCTAGCGTGTTCTTCCAGTGTGTCACCAACACTGTTGTAGTAATTCACGTTGCTCTTCATTCCCGCCAGCTATTCGCGGAGCCTCCACAGATTTCGCTCGATGAGGTTAACGACCTGATCCATTATCGATGGCGTTGGAGCTGTGATATTCTTCTGCCGTGGCCTCGCGCACCCCTGTATTGAAAGAGCGATCGAAATTCCATTCACAGACTGGCCGCGTGGTGCGTGTCTCGCTCGGCAACTTTCTCGAGATGTACGACTTCATGGTGTTCGGCTATTATGCTGCCGCCATCGGCAGGGCCTTCTTTCCCGACCAGAGCGAATATGCTTCGCTGATGAAGTCTCTGATGACGTTCGGCACCGGGTATCTCATGCGGCCCCTGGGAGCGCTCGTGCTCGGGGCCTATATCGATCAGCACGGGCGCCGGAAGGGTCTCCTCCTCACATTGAGCCTGATGGCGATTGGTACCTTTTCCATTGGATGCCTCCCCGGGTACGAAAAGCTCGGTCTCGCGGCACCGCTGCTGGTGGTGGCCGCGCGTCTTGTGCAGGGATTGTCAGCCGGCGTCGAAATCGGGGGTGTGAGTGTTTACCTCGCTGAAATCGCCACGCCGGCACGCAGGGGATTCTACGTGGCGTGGCAGTCGGCCAGCCAGCAAATCGCAGTAATGTTCGCCGCACTCCTGGGGGTCGTGCTTTCCACAGCCCTCCGGCCCGAGCAGATGCTCAGCTGGGGATGGCGCATCCCGCTGCTCCTCGGTTCCATGCTGGTCCCGTTTGTGTTCATCCTTCGGCGATCGCTTCCCGAAACGGAAGAGTTTCTCGCGCGCAACCAACGACCAAGCACTTCGGAAATTTGGCGAACCCTAGCCCAAAACTGGCGGCTAGTGGTGCTCGGCATGATGCTCTCCACTACCACGACTGTCACGTTTTACTTGATTACCGCATACATGCCGACCTACGCCACCTCCGTGCTTCACCTCTCGACCCGGCAGAGCATGGTGGTGACCTTGTGCGTGGGGGCATCTAATTTCGTCTGGCTTCCACTCATGGGATTTGTTTCCGATCTTGTGGGACGCCGCCCCCTGTTGACGGTCTGCTCGTTACTAGCGCTGTTCAGTGCATATCCGATTCTGCTATGGCTGGTCGGTGACCCCACGTTCGGACGCCTGCTTTCTGTAGCGCTGTGGTTTTCGATGATTTTCGGCAGCTATAACGGGGCCATGGTCGTCTACTTGACCGAGATCATGCCGGCGCAGGTGCGAGCCTCCGGTTTCTCGTTGGCCTATAGTCTCGCCACCGGAATTTTCGGCGGCTTCACCCCTGCCATCTCGGCCTACCTGATCCACACGACGGGAAACCGTGCCATGCCCGGCGTCTGGTTAGCCTTTGCTGGAGCTATGGGTTTGACGGCTACGGCACTGCTCAATCGCGTACCGGAGCAGCGCCGCCGACCGGTAAACGCCGTGAACGAACTTCCCACAGGGTAACGTCAGAAACAGTGCCAGTACTGCTGCCAGGTGAATCATCAGCAGCGGGCCCATGAGCCGGGATTCACGCAAACCTAACAACAGCAGCCCCGTAAGACCATTCCAAAAGAGAAGGAAGAGGAACATTAAGTCCAACCCGTCCTGCTTCGGGTCCGCAATCGCGCTGTCGCGGCGACGCTTGAGCGCGTAGAGCCCAGCCGGACCGATCAATAATCCAATTCCGCCAAAGGTTCCGAGGACCACGGGAAGGCTGAAGTATCGATAGGGGGCCAGGCGGCCTAACCCGTAGTGATAAAAGGCGGCTATCGACGTGGAGGCGAAGCAGAGCAGGAAACCGTATGCCGCCAACTGGTGAAACCAGCGCCGGGCCTGCGAGTGCCGCTCATTCGGGTACGTGCAGCCTCGTCCCCCACTGCCAAGGTATTCCAGTGTGGCGATGCTGCGGACCGTCCTCGCCAACGCGGCGGGGTTCCAAGAATCGCCACCTGCTTCGCCTGACTCCCGCCAGAAGCGACCGAGGCCCGCCAGCACAATAACTAGAACCAGGAGGGACGCGAAGCCGAATATCGCCACCATTGCCTGATGCGGAACAACAGCATAGAACATCCCTCCGCCGTTACGCCGGGCGAACGGCAACGCCGCTAAGAGCAGGAGGACCACGGCAGCAATCGTCGATCGCATGCCTTTCTGGAACGGTTTTCGAAGAAGTCGAGGCCAGGCGTATTGCTGATATGACCGGAGGCGAGCTTCCGCCAACACCTTAGGCACGTTCACCGCGAACTCGTGCGGCGGTGCGAACTGGCATGCGTAATAGCATTCCGCGCAGTTGTGGCAGAGGTTGGCCAGATAATACACATCGGCCTGTTTGAAGTGGAGACGATGCTCCATGGCGGGGAAGACAGCGCAATAGCCTTCGCAATATCGGCAGGCATTGCAGACTGCCAGGATGCGCGAAGCTTCCATTGCCGGGTCAGTGTGCCGCAAGAGCTGCTTCCTTCCCGGCGATCCGACCAAATGCTGTTCCGATCATCATTCCCAGCCCAGCCAGGTAACCTTTCCCCAGAATGTTGCCTGCCATAATCTCTCCGGCCGCGAAAAGGTTCGGACAGTAGCGGCCGCTCTTCATGCGCACTGCAGCGGCTTCGTTTACCGCGACTCCCAGATAGGTAAACGTGATTCCGGGGCGCAGCGGATAGCCGAAGAAGGGTGGCGCGTCGATCCTTTGAGCCCAATGCGATTTAGGCGGCGTCAGGCGCTCGGTCCGGCAGTTATCGAGCGTCTGATGATCGAAGTTCCCAGGCACGACGGACTGGTTGAATTCGCCGACGGTGCGCTCGAGTGCTTCCGCCGTCAGCCCCAGGGCGCCGGCAAGTTTGCTGATGCTATCGCCCTCGAGGGGAGGGAACAGGGAAGGCATGAAGTGGCCGAGCACTTTGGAATCGATAATCGAAAAAGCGATCTGGCCGGGCTGCTCTGCCACCAGTCTCCCCCAGATGGCATACCGCTTCGGCCAAAGGTCTTCACCTTCGTCGTAAAAGCGCTGCGCCTCCCGGTTTACCGCGATTCCCAGCGGCACGCAGTCGAGCCGCGTAACGATACCGCCATCGAATTTGGGGGCGCGTCCATCGATGGCGACAGCGTGACATTGCGTCGGGTCGCCGACCGGCTCGGCCCCAGCATCGAGCAGAATTCGGAGCAGCTTCCCCTTATTATAAGGCGTCCCGCGAATCAGAAAATTTTCGGCCGCGGCTCCCCATACTTTTCTCAACCATTCGAGGTTGGATTCGAAGCCGCCGGCAGCGACCACCAACGCCTTCGCGTAAAAATCGACGGGCGCGCCGTTCACCATCACGGTGCCGCTCTCGAATCGGTCCTGCGAAATTTCGAGGGCGGTAACTTCCGCGTTAAAGAGCACCTCGATGCCGCACTCGCGTGCCGCCTCGTAGTAGGTGTTCAGCAGAGCTTTCCCCCCGCCTAGAAAAAACAGATTGGTGCGGTCGAGCGAAAGCGTGCTGGTGAGGGGCGGCTGAAAACGGACACCATGCGCCTGCATCCAGCCAGCACAGGCCGGTCCCGCGCGGATCACCAACCGTGCCAGTTGTTCGTTAGTCTGGCCGCCGGTGACCCGTAGCAGGTCGCACCAGTATTCTTCTTCCGGGTAAGCCCCAGTGAGCAGCTCGGTCGACGCAGGATGCATGCAGCGCATGTTCCGGGTATGCCGGCTGTTGCCGCCGCGGAACTCGGGTGGAGCGCATTCGAGAACAGTGACTTTGACGCCTCGCTCGCGCGCGCTCAGGGCAGCGCACATTGCAGCGTTGCCGCCGCCTATGACGATGACATCGGACTCGAGGGAGTTCACTTCGCTTCGATCTGAAACTCCAACATTACGGATAGCCTAGCATTGTCGGCGGGCGGTCTGGTGATGATCGGCTCGATGGTTATCGGTGAATACAATGCAAGAAACCGTAGAAGGACGCCGGCCGGGCAAGGTAAGTCTTAGCGAAATCGTGTGATCTGACGGGTTCGGCGGATATAGACAAAGCTCTTTTTGCCTGTTATCAATGTCGCCGGCTGCTGTTTGGCGGCACCGCTCAGCCGATCACTAAGGGAAAGATCCCGTTATCGAGACCGGAGATCGCCTCGGGGTCGAAGATGCCCGTGCCAAAGCATCACAGGGCATTTTCTACAGGCGGACTCGATGTTCAGTCGTGGCGTGAGGACGCGTTTTTCTATGCGTTAGAATGGAGGCCGATCGGTGCTCCAGTCCCGTATCTTCGTTTTCCGTCGAGTCACCGACGGGCTGTCCGTCGCTCAGGACTGGCTCTCGGAGCATGTAGCAGACCACGGAGCACTCGTGTTGGGAGCCACGCGGTTCGCTGCGGACGAGTTCGCGCGCCGTGCCCCGGCACCGGGCCTAGTCGGAGTCCACTCCCTGACTCTGGTGCAGTTGGCCGCCACGCTGGCACGGCCGCTGCTGGCGGATCGTCTGCTTTCCCCTCTTTCGGAACTCGGGAGCCTGGCCATCGCTGCCCGAGTGGCTTACAAGTTAGGCTCGGCAAACCGGTTGTCGTATTTCGGTCCGGTCGTCGGGATGCCGGGTTTCTCCACAGCGCTAGCGTCTACTCTTTCCGAGTTGCGCCTGGCCGGGGTTCGGCCGGAGAGCCTCGGCGGGCTGGGGCCGCGAGCCGAAGACCTCGGTCTGCTGTTGCTGGAGTATGAGCGGGAACTTGCGACCTGGTCTCTTGCCGACCTGTCCCAAATATTCGAATTTGCCACCAGGACGGCTCTCGTCGAGACGCATCCGATGCTTACGTTACCGGTGATCCTCTTGGATGTCCCTGTGCGTTCTGCTAAACACACGGAGTTTGTCAGAGCCCTGGTGCGGCGGGCCGAATCCGTTCTCGCGATCGCTCACGCCTGCGACGAAGCCGGGGTACTGCGATTGGAGAGTGCGCTGGGCGCCAAAGCAACATCGGCGCCGGCCGGTGCATTTTCGGACGATGCCCTGGGCCGTGCGACTACCTATCTTTTCTCGACCGGGCGCCCCCCCGAGGGTGTATACGATGGCTCGGTCGACCTTTTTTCGGCTCCCGGCGAGGGGGCTGAAGTCGTGGAGATTGCGCGCCGAATCCGTCAGTTTGCCGACTCCGGCGTGCCCTTTGACCAGGTAGCCGTCCTGTTGCGCGCGCCGGAGCGCTACCAGGGCGTGATCGAGGAGGCGTTGGGCAGGGCTGGTATCCCGGCCTATTTCAGCCGGGGCACCGCGCGGCCGGACCCTGCGGGCAGGGCTTTCCTCGCATTGTTGGCGTGTGCTTCGGAAGGTTGTTCGGCGTCCCGTTTTTCCGAATATCTTTCCCTAGGACAGACGCCGCAACTGGACCCCGCCGGACGGCCACCGCAGGTCGAACCGGAATTCGTTCCTCCGGAGGACGACATATTCCGGTCTTCGCCCTCTGGTGCTGTCAGCCCCCCCGACCCGGAAGACGAATCGGTCACCATCGCAACGCCGATTGCTTGGGAACGCCTTCTTGTCGACGCTGCCGTGATAGGTGGTCCCGCTCGGTGGCATCGCCGCCTTAAGGGCCTGGAGCAGGAATTCCGGCTGCAACTGGCGCGGTTGCCGCTGGAAGGTGCCACGCGCGGCCGCATTGAGGAGCAACTGGAACGGCTGGCAAATCTCGAACGCTTCGCGCTACCCCTGATCGACCGGCTGGCCGCCCTGCCCAAGTCGGCGCCATGGATTGATTGGCTGGCCGAGCTGCGCCGGCTTGCGGCCATGGCGCTGCGGCGGCCGCGATCCGTCCTGGCCGTCATCAATGAGCTCGATCCCATGGGTGCGGTCGGGGGGGTCACTTTGGAAGAGGTGCAAACGGTTCTCTCCCACCGAATCCGGTTTCTCCGGCGGGAACCGCCGCGGCGGCGTTACGGCCACGTTCTGGTGGCCTCGATCGAAGAAGCACGGGGCCGAGCCTTCGAGATAGTCTTCTTGCCCGGGCTAGCAGAGGGAGTTTTCCCGCGCCGCGTGTTCGAGGATGCGGTCTTGCTAGACGACCTCCGCCGCTGTCTCTCGCCCGATCTCCGCTGGGCGGAACAGCGCGTTGCCGAGGAGCGCCTGCTTCTGCACACCGGTGTCGCCGCGCCGTCGAAAACCCTTGTTGCCTCCTTCCCGAGCGTGGACCTGTCCCAGGGCAGGCCCAGGGTGCCATCGTTTTATGCGCTGGAGATCGCGCGCGCCATCGAAGGACGTGTGCCCAACCTGCGGACCTTCGAAGCCCGGACGCGGGCGAAAGCAGAAGCACAGGTGAGTTGGCCGGCACCATCCGACCCAGCCCGCGCCATTGATGACGCCGAGTACGACCTGGCCTGGTACGCGCGGCACGCAACAGAGCGCGGCAGCTCGAAATACCTGGAGGAGGCCAACCCCTTTTTGTTCGAATCATTAAGAAACCGCTACCGCCGGTGGGAGCGGGCGTGGAGTGCCGCCGACGGGCTGGTTAGGCCAGATGCCGCGGCACTGGCCCTCTTGAAATCGAAGGATCCGCTCGCGCACCCGTATTCTTGCTCTTCCCTCCAGCATTTCGCCGCCTGCCCTTACCGCTTTTATCTTCACGCGATCCTGGGCATCCATCCCAGAGAAGAAGCGGCTCCTTTGGAGCAATTGGACCCGTTGACGCGCGGCGCCCTCTTCCATGCCATTCAGTTCCGATTTTTTCAGGAATGGCGCCAGCAACCGGAGGCGGCCACGGATCGCTTGCTCGACGTGCTGGACGCGGCCGTTGATTCGGTTGCCGCCGAATATGAAGAGAAGCTGGCGCCCGCCATTCCGAGCGTGTGGCGCGGCGATGTTGAGGACCTGCGAACTGACCTGCGCGGCTGGATGCGCCTCTGGCACAGTCGGCTTGCGGAATGGGAACCCCTGCATTTCGAGTTTGCCTTTGGGCTCGATGCGGTGCCGGGCGAGCGCGATCCTGCCAGCCGTCGGGAAGGTGTGGTCTTGGAGGGCGTCGGTGGTTTACACGGATCGATTGATATGGTCGAGCGCCATAGAACGCGAGGCGTGCTGAGAGTGGTGGACCATAAAACCGGCAAGCCGCCCGAGCGCGAGCCCGTCTCGGTAGGCGGTGGCGCCATACTACAGCCCGCGCTCTACGCATTGGCGGCCGAGGTGCTATTGGGACAGGCAGCCGAGAGCAGCCGCCTCGACTACTGTACCCAACGGGGCGGATTCCGATCGTTCGACATTGCTATCGACTCCCCGACGCGAATGCGCATCGAGCGCGTGCTCGCCACGGTGCGCCACGGAACTACCACGGGCTTTCTGCCGGCGGCCCCGCGGGAGGGTGCCTGCAGACAATGCGATTACCGAGCCGTGTGCGGTCCCAACGAAGAGATCCGCGCCAAACGATGGAAGCCACCCATTGATTTTCTGACGGAGTTGCGGAACTTGCCATGACGCCGCTCGATCGCTTTCCGACGTCCGGTCTGGAGGAAGACGCGCGAGCGAGGGAGCTCATTGGCTCCGCGCTCGCGGAGACGCTCGTGGTGGAGGCCGCCGCGGGGACAGGCAAAACCACCGAGTTGGTAAACAGGATCGTAGCCGTGCTACGGTCCGGGCTTGCCCGGGTAGATCAGATCGTTGCGGTCACTTTCACCCACAAAGCGGCTGGGGAGCTGAAGGTCCGCCTGCGACAGCGTCTAGACGAAGCGCGCCAGGAGGCCGGTGGAGGCGAACGGGCCCATCTCGAGAACGCCATCCAGCACATCGAAGAGGCCTCGATCGGAACCATTCACTCGTTCTGTACTCAGATCCTTCGCGAGCGTCCCGTGGAGGCGGGCGTGGATCCGGCGTTCGAGGATCTTGCGGAAGCTGAGCAGCGCCGTCTATACTTCAAAGTCTTTCGCGGCTGGCTCGAACGTGCTCTGGACGAGCCCCGGGCTGGTCTGCACAATGTGCTTACCCGACTGGCCTGGACCGGCACCGGCAAGCCTGCCGACGAACTCCGATTCGCCGGTTGGAAGCTGATCGAATGGCGCGATTTCCGCGGGCCCTGGCGGCGTGATCCGTTCGACCGGGATGCCGAAGTCGATCGGCTTGTCCCGCTTGTCACGGAATTGGCCGAGGGGAGCGAAAGGTGCGAGAGACGTTCGGATGAGTTATATCGAGCCTTGGCGCCGGCGCGCGAGTTGGTCACTTGGGTCGCCCGAGCAGGTCCGCGCCTGGACTACGACACGCTGGAGGCGCTGCTGATCAAGCTGCTCAGAGACCTCAATCGTGACAAGCGAAAGGGGCGTGGGCCATTCGGGAATGGTATTTCCCGGGAAGAAGTGTTGAAAAGCCGTGAAGCCCTCCTCCGGCAGTTGGCATCGTTCCAAGAGCAAGCCAATGCCGATCTTGCGGCGCAGCTTCAAGCCGATATGCAGGACCTGGTCGATGCCTATGAGGATCGAAAGCGGTCCACGGGCAAGCTCGATTTCATGGACCTGCTGATCAAGGCCCGCGATCTATTGCGGGACAACCGCGAGGTGAGGAGTTTCCTGCTGAAAAGATTCACGCGCATTTTTGTAGACGAGTTTCAAGACACGGACCCGTTGCAGATCGAGATTTTGCTCTTGTTGGCTGGGTCCGACGGGGAAACCAAAGATTGGCGGCAGATTGTCCTGGCTCCAGGGAAGCTTTTCGTTGTCGGTGATCCCAAACAGTCGATCTATCGGTTCCGCCGAGCCGATGTCGGCCTGTATCAGGAGGTCCGGGACCGCCTGCTCGCTGGCGGCGCCCGCTTGCTGCACCTCTCTCGAAGTTTCCGGGCGCCGGCACCGATCCAGGAGTGTATCAACGCCGCGTTCTCAGGACGCATGCAGGAGGACCCTCACACTGCGCAGGCGCAATACGTGCCTCTGCTAGGGGGTGGTACCGAGATCCCTGGTCAGCCGAGCGTGATCGCACTTCCGGCGCCGGTATCGTGGACCGGCCAGCGCATCACGAAGAAGGCGATCAACGAGTGTCTGCCGGACGCGATTTGCGCTTTCATCGAATGGTTGCTGGCTAGCGGCTGGAAAGTGCGGGACGTGGACCAACCGGAGCGCTTGATCGGCATAAAATCACGCCACATTGCCGTGCTGTTCCGGCGCGTGGTCAATTTCCGCGAAGACATGGCACGGCCGTACGTTCGCGGTCTGGAGGCCCGTGAGATCCCGCACCTGCTGGTGGCGTCGAAAACCTTCTATGAGCGCGAGGAGGTGGAGACGCTGCGAACGGCGTCCACGGCAATCGAGTGGCCGGACGATGAACTCGCCGTGTACGCCACGCTGCGCGGGCCGCTGTTTGCGGTTCCCGATGCGCAATTGCTGAGATACCGGTACGAGTTTGCCGGACGATTGCATCCGTTGCGGCCCGGGGTGGCCGAGGTTCCGGAGGTGTTTCGACCGGTGACGGCGGCGTTGCGGATCCTGGCGGATTTGCACCGCGAGCGTAATCGCCGGCCGGTCGCCGCGACTTTGGACGGTCTGCTCGATGCCACTCGAGCCCGGATTGGCTTCGCCTTGCGGCCAGGTGGCCACCAGGTGCTATCGAATGTCAACCGTGTCGTCGAACTGGCACGCAGTTTCGAGCAAACCGGTGGCATTTCCTTTCGGGGATTCGCGGATGAGCTTCGAGAACGCGCCGATGGCTACGACTCGGCGGAACCGCCGATAATCGAAGAGGGCGCCGAGGGCGTTCGCCTGCTAACCGTCCACGCGGCTAAGGGGCTGGAATTCCCAGTGGTGATTCTGGCGGACATGACGGCTAACCTCTCGGCCAGAAACCCGGATCGGTATGTCGACCCGGCGCGCCACGTGTGCGCCACGCGTTTGATCGAGTACGCCCCATTCGAGTGGCTCAACCCCCGCGACCTGACCGAGCAAGCCGCGGCCGAATGCGGCCGCGAATCCGCCGAGGGGGTACGCGTGGCCTATGTCGCGGTCACGCGCGCGCGGGATCTGCTGGTGGTTCCGGCTGTCGGCAACGAGCAGGTGGATGGCTGGCTGGCCCCTCTGAACCCCGCCATCTACCCAGCTGCTCGGGAATTTCGAAATAGCAGACCGGCGCTCGGGTGCCCGCCGTTTGGCAACACCACCCTACTGGCGGGGCCGGAGTCAGAGGCGGTGCGCCCGGGATTGCACCGCCCAAAAACAGGCCGCCACGAAGTCGTCTGGTGGGATCCCGCCGCATTGCGCCTGAACGTGGAGAGCAAACCGAGCCTCCGGACGCTGGACCTTCTGCAAGGGGAGGGAACTGTAGGGAGCGCGGAATACCGGCTGTGGCAGCAACGCCGGGCGCAATCGATCGAAACGGGCAGTCGGCCTACATGGCAGGTTTGGAATCCGAGCGAACTGCGCGAGGCGCCGCCTGGCGAATCCATTCTCGTAGAAAGAGAGATCGTAGCGGACCGGCCAGCGCGGCCGCGAGGACCTGGCTTCGGCAGCCTGGTGCATGCCGTCCTTGGGGAGGCCGGATGGTCTGGCGAGCAAGTGGCGGCACTGGCAAGGACTCATGGTCGCATCCTGGGCGCAACCGTGGAGGAGATCGATATTGCCAGAGAGGTGGTTTTGCGCGCACTCGAACACCCGCTAATGGTACGAGCAAAAAACTCCTCTCGCGCCCATCGCGAAATGCCCGTTCTGCTCAGGATCGGCGATGGCAAAGCCATCGAGGGAATTATCGATGTGCTATTCCGGGAAAACAGTGTCTGGCACATAGTCGATTTTAAGACCGATCTGGAAGTAGAAGTCGGCTGGGCACAGTATAAGCGGCAGATACAATGGTACGGACGCGCCGTGGCAGATTTAACCGCGTCGCCGATTGCCTGTCATGTCCTTTTCGTTTAGGTGGGCCGCGGTTTGGATCCCAATGGTTGGGAAGGCCACAGGTTATGTCCCCAGGTTCAGGTCGCGGGCGAAGTCGTTTTCGAAGCCGGACTCCTGCCAACTCTCGAAGCATGCTTCCGACCACTGATTCGCTCGATCAGGTTGCCCACCCAGGGGGTCCCCGAAATCTCGGTTGAAAAACCGGATGCCCCAATTTTTCAAGGCCTTGGGCGTGCGACCGTGATGCTTCACTTGATGGCCCGCTCCGTAAGCCAAAATCGTGCGCCCGTTGCGCTTCTCGCGGAAAATTTCCTGGCCGTCCGCACCCGGAAATAGCGAGTGAAGAAATCGCGGAATGCTCCGTTACCCCTCAAGGCTCGCCCAGAATTGTGTAGCCTGTCTGTTGTGAAGAAACAAGAAATCGTTGAGGTGCTCTCGATTGACGGACGCGAGGTCCGCGTGACAAATCCAGACAGGCTATATTTTTCGAAGCTGGCCAGAGTCTCGAAACTTGACCTCGTCCATTACTACCTCTCGGTCGCGCCGGGCGCCCTCGCCGGAATCCAGGACCGCCCGATCGTGCTCAAGCGATTCGTGAACGGCGCCGAGGGCGAGGCCTTTTATCAGAAACGTGCACCGGCCCAGAGGCCTGCGTGGCTGCGAACAACAACACTGTCGTTTCCGTCCGGCCGCACTGCCGAAGAAGTGGTCGTAGACGATGCCGCGGGGCTGGCGTGGGTCGTCAACCTCGGTTGCATTGAACTGCACCCACACGCCGTCCGCACGAGCGACCTCGACCACCCGGACGAACTTCGCGTCGATCTCGATCCAGGCCCTGGGGTAGAGTGGGCAGACGTACGCATTGTCGCCCTTGAAGTGAATGCGCTGCTGGGGGAGGTGGGGCTTCGCGGCTGGCCCAAAACCAGTGGTTCCCGCGGGATGCACGTGAATGTACGCATCCACCCGCGCTGGACATTCGGCGAGGTGCGACGCGCGGCGGTTGCATTGTCACGTGCGGTCGAGCGGCGCGTGCCTACCCTGGCCAGTTCGAAATGGTGGAAGGAGGAGCGTCATGGAGTTTTCCTCGACTATAACCAGAACGCGAAAGATCGTACGACGTGCTCTGAGTATTCTGTGCGCCCGCTCCCAGATGCCCGAGTGTCCACACCCCTTCAATGGCAGGAGGTTCCTGAGTGTGAGCCGGCAGACTTTACCATATTCACGGTCCCGAAGCGCTTCGAAGAACTCGGGAATCCGCACTCTGGTATGAACGCAGCAGCCGGTTCGCTCGAAAAATTATTGGAGCTCGCGGCCAAAGACGAGGCCGCGGGTCTCGTCGACGCGCCTTGGCCGCCGCACTTTCGCAAGACGGAGGGAGAATCAACGCGGGTCGCACCTTCACGCGCCAAGGGTTCCGCAAAGCCACGAAATAAGATGCCGCTCGTCGTGATCGCAAACTCGCCGGATAGACAGGCCGCGCTGGCAGGCTTAGAAAGATGGAAGCTGCGATATCCCGAGGCCGCCAAATATCTGGTCGCAGACGATGTGCTGGTCGATTCCATGAGAGGCAGGTCATCGACATGGACCCGAATCCGCGTGAACCTGCGGCACATGCCGGAAGCCATGCGGCCGCCTCAGGGAACCCCCGACCCCGATGACGATCCGACGCGCAAATGGCGGGAATGGCGGAAGAAACATGCTCCGAAGGAGGGGCTCGACCGTGCTTGAAGCCTTATCGGCTAGCAGGGAAAATGGCCGCCAACTCCTGAGGCGGAACGACTTCGAGTTGGGCATAGGTACAGTCGCCCGGCGCCTTGTCGGGTCGCCACTTTCGAAAGTGTGCCATGTGCCGGAAGCGCCTACCTTGCATGTGCTCATAAGCGACTTCGACAACCAACTCGAGTCGTAGTGGCTCCCACGACAAATCCTTACCCTGACTCCAGCGGCTCTGGCCACCCGGCATGCGATGCCCGGTCGCATCGTTCGCCGGGATGTACTCCGCCCCATACTTCCAAGGGTGATTAGTGAGTGCGTTCTGACGATAGGGTGCGAGAAACTCTACCAATTCCTGGCGAGTCCTCTCCGAGAAGCTCGCGCACACGCCGACATGCTGCAAGGCGCCTGAATCGTCGAAAAGCCCGAGCACCAGCGAACCGACGGTCGTGCGGTCGCTGTTCCTGTACCAACGGAACCCGGCGACTACGCAATCACAATCGCGCTCGTGCTTGACTTTGAGCATTACGCGCTTGTTCGGTTCGTAGGCGCCCGAACTCAGCTTGGCCATGACCCCGTCCAGGCCCGCGCCCTCGAAGCGACGAAACCAGTCCGAGGCGACGCTCGATTCGCGAGTTGCGGGTGTTAGATGAATCGGCGGCGCCGCAGCCGAGAGGAGCGCTTCCAGCCTCTGGCGTCGTTTTTCGAACGGCTCATGCCGTAGATCGTGTTCACCCTCGCACAGCAGATCGAAGAATACGATAGATGCCGGTATCTGTTCGGACAGCAGTTTGACCCGCGAGGCTGCCGGATGCAGGCGAAGCTGGAGTGCCTCGAAGTCGAGCCCGCCATTTTTGGCGATGACGATTTCGCCGTCGAGCACGCAACGAACAGGCAACTGCGACTGTAGCGTTTCGACCAATTCGGGAAAATAACGATTGAGCGGTTTTTCATCTCGGCTTTGGATCTCGATCTCATCTCGGTCGCGAAAGACCAAAGCGCGAAACCCATCCCACTTCGGCTCGAATATCCAAGTCCCGCCAGTGGGTAGGTCGGCCACTCGCTTGGAGAGCATCGGCAAGATCGGCGGATTCACAGGAAGATCCACGCTTATTGTTATAACGTGGTCAAATTGTCAGCGGCCACTGGCTTGACCTGCTCTGGTGCTTGGCTCAACTTTTTTTCGCGCCTGCCTGTTTTTCTAGGAAGCCAATCGAAGCCACCACCTCACATGCGGCCGTAGTAGCGGCGAAAGGCTTCGAGGATTCCGGATTTATTGCCCCCTCGCTGAGATCGCGCTCTGCATCTGCTCCGCCGAGACATCCTTGACGTGCGTATGGATGTACCAGGAATGTCCGAACGGGTCAATGACCCAACTGGTTCGATCGCCGTAAAACATGTCCTGAGGCGGCCGCACTGCCTTCGCTCCCGATGAAACGGCCTGCTGGAATACGGTGTCCACGCTTTCGACATACAGCAGCACGCTGACTGGTGTGCCGCCATAGTGTTGGGGCGAGCGGATCGCCTGTTCCGGACTCTCATCCGCCAGCATGATATGGGAGTCACCAATCTTAATTTCTGCGTGAGCGAGTTTCCCGTCTGGCGTGGGCATCCGCATGATCTCCGTCGCTCCGAAGGCTCGCTTGTAGAAATCGATAGCTTGTGCAGCACCGTTACAGATCAAGTACGGTGTGGCTGTATGGTATCCTTCCGGAATAGGTCGAACATTGTGTGCCATCGTTTTTCCCCACCGATTCATTCTATAACCTCGCCCGACATGAATCGAGTTGGGACGAACGCCACAGGCTTCGAGACCCGACCTACGGGAATTGCGACATGCGTGGCGGGCTACGGCATCAGCCACGGGTGGAAGTCCACAACATCATTGCCGTGAGCGCGATCATCACGATGCTTGTGGAAGCCGCCACGACGTTTTGCCACGAGCGGTTGCGCATCTCCTCCATCAGGCCCCTCCGGTTAATGAGCACCAACATGAAGATCAGAACGAACGGAATCGATACGCCGTTGGCCACTTGAGCGAGCAGAATCACTCTCAACAACGGCAGGTTGGGAATCAGCACGCATCCGGATCCCAATACGATGAGGAAGGTGTAAAGCGAATAGAAGATTCTAGCGTCTGAGAACCGCTTGTCAACACCGGGCTCGAAGCCCAATCCCTCACACACGTTGTAGGCCGTCGCCAGCGGCAGGATGGCCGCCGAAAGTAACCCGGCATTCACAAGACCGGCGCCGAACAAGAGCGACGCGAACTCCCCGGCGAAGGTTTCAGGGCGATTGCGGCTTGCGCCCTGTCACGACAGGTTTTTTGGCTGCGTGCGTTTTGGGCTTAGTTGGCGGCGCCTCTCGATGGCTGGTTCCGTCCGCTTACGACAGGTTTTCCCCTGAGCCTTGGTCGGAAATAGGGACAACTGGCACTTTTGGAGTTTTTTGAGGCGCTGGTCTGTTTTCCAGCATCACTGCCGCAAGCTCTTGTTGCTGGCTCGCGGGCAAAAACGGAGCGAGAGCCCCCTGGGAATCCAATGCCAGTCATGAATTCGCAAAACACGAATTGTGTTCTATATCCCATCCACCTGCCCATGGCCTACGAAACGGATTCCCGTGATCGCGCTGGGCAAGGCCGGACGCTAGCGTTGAGCAGCCAAATCGTGCGGTTCTCAACCGATCAGAACCTGCGGGTGGGGCAAAGGATACGGATGGAACTTGCGTGGCCCGCGCCCCTGGACGACGGGACCAACCTCAACCTTTGGATGTATGGCACAGTCGTCCGCGCGGCGCGTGTGGCAGTCGAGGTTCGCATCACGGCATACGAGTTCCATACTCAGCGCAGGGCCGATTGACCCGGAAAGTCACAACCAATCGGCCACAAGCCACCATGACCTCGGCGCCAGTGATCCAAGAGCAAATGCGGGGACAGAAGCGAAGAACTTCGGACGAGCCGATTTGCTGGTCTGCCCGCTCCGCTTCGACTCTCAGGGCAGCACCCTGATAAAAAACTGCATTGCCAGTTCCGCGTCCGGCTTGTCGGCGCCCGAGTCGCGTCAGCCGCTGCGTGGAAAGGCGCCGTCGTGCAGTAGTTTCCCATCGGAGTCAACAAGGCTGTAGTTGACAACTGTGTCCAGGCTCACAACCGTCACTCCCGGCTTGGAGCCTCTTTGCGAGATCGACTTTGGCGTAGCGATTCGTCGTGGTCGGGGCGACGACGAAGCAGCGACGCAGAATGCTAGCGGTACTTCTCAACACTCCGGGTCCTTTGGTGGTCGGATGTCGGCCGGAGGATTCAGGTTTTGCGCCGAAACCCGCCGCATGCGGCGCTCCTACAACCTCGGCAATCCGCGCGCCAGTCGGTGCTGGCAGCTAGCCCGAACAACGCCCGGCCCAAATACTTGGGGCATACTCGCTCGTCTGACTTCGTTGCAGGTGCAGTTCGGAGCGTCAATGGACACTAGCGATAGACGTTCTTTGCGGGCGCGCGCGTGTCGCCGGTTACTCTTTATCCAGCATCTCCTTAGCCTTCTGCAGCTGGGCGCGACGCTCGCCCGAGACCGTGGGATACGTCAAGTGGAGTCCCTTCAGCGTGCGGTAGATCCCATGGGCCACCGCCAGCCGCGTGAACCGTTTGTTATCCGCCGGCACGATGATCCACGGCGCCCACTTCGTGCTGGTGTGGTGGAACATGTCCTCATAGGCGGCCATGTAGTCCTTCCAGAAAGCGCGCTCCAGCGTGTCGCTGGCGGAGAACTTCCAGTTTTTTTCGGGCTCGTCGATGCGTTTAAGAAAGCGCCGCTTCTGCTCCTGCTTCGAGACGTGTAGGAAGAATTTCAGCACAACCGTGCCGTTATTCACAAGGTATTTCTCGAAATTGTTGATCTCCTCGAAGCGGCGTTTCCAAATGTTTTTGTCCTTCAGCGAGTCAGGCAGGCTCTGCTTGGCTAGGATCTCCAGGTGAACTCGGGCCACAAGAACCTCTTCGTAATAAGATCGGTTAAAAATGCCGATCCTCCCGCGCTCCGGCAGCGCTTTCACACAGCGCCACATATAGTCGTGATTGAGTTCCTCTGCGGACGGAGCCTTAAAGCTGTGGACTTCGCAGCCTTGCGGATTCAGGCCGGACATGACGTGCTTGATCGTGCCGTCCTTGCCAGCGGCGTCGAGCGCCTGAAAAACAACCAGAAGCGAATACCTATCCTGGGCGTAGAGTTTGTCCTGAAACTCGGCCAATTGTGTTATGCCCTTGAGCAGAGTGGCAGCGGCTTTGTCCTTGGTCATCTTCACCGTGAAGCCGGGATCGTAGTCGCGCTTCAGATCGATCTTCTTGCCGGGCGGAACCAGCATTTTCCGGTACAGGTCCTCCTGAAGCGCCTCCTCGTCTTTGGACGCCATCAATGATCCCCTCCTTCTGATTTCAGGCTATATGCAATGTCGCGGTTATAGGTGGCCTTGGCACAAATTTACCGACACCCGATGGCTACGGTTGGGGTGGAAGCGCGTTTTGACGATGACTCCTCAGCGGTTTGACCGTCTGCCTCCGGGGGTTCCCGTGCGCCGCCGGTAAGCCTGAGAGGGCTATCAACCAAGACCAATGGCTCATGTAGCCAAGCCGAACCCGCCGAGCGAGGGAGTTCCCCATCGGCGACGACCGGAGAGCACAAGCTCAGAACCTGCCAACGTTATTACAACCCCCGGTCCGCGGGGATTAGTGCCGGATTTGCCGGCGGGCTGGCGCTGGATCGATTGGCCGGCAGTTATTTCGAGAAACTGCAAATGCCGGGGGCGTGGGTCGTGGCTGGCACGGCGGGCCTACTGATAGCAGCGGCCGTAGTTGCGTCCGCGTGGCCGGCGATGCGAGCCGCGCGTGTGGATGTGATTCAAGCCTTGCGCGCGGACTAGCCCCTGCCCGCCGGGACGGCTTTCAGGCCGGGTGAGCTGAATCCTGCCGCTGAAGGTGCCTTAGTGATCAGCGCTAGGGAATAACGCCCCGGGCGCAGCGGAAACCGTAGCCGACACTCCTGTTGCTCGGTATACTAAAGTCCCGGCTCGACGCGCGTACGTCTCCCGGATTTTCGTCCCAGCATCCTCCCCGCAACACGCGATGCACTCCGCTCGGTGGGCCCTTCGGGTCGGCTACTACCGAGGGTAGAGTCTGATAGTAGTTCTCGTCGTACCAATCCGCAACCCACTCCTTCACGTTGCCGAGCATATCGTACAAGCCCCAAGGGTTCGGCTGCTTTTGTCGCGCCGGCTGGGTCTGGTTGTCACTGTTGCCCGAATACCATGCAATCGCGTCCAGTTGTTCGTAGCGCGCGCCAATGCTGCCGGCTCGCGCTGCATACTCCCACTCCGCTTCGGTGGGCAACCGCCCCCCTGCGGCTTGGCAATACTCCCGCGCTTCGTACCAGTTGACGCCTTCGACTGGGTGCTGCGGTCCTTTGAAGGGATAGAGCTTGTGGCCCATGGTCTTCTCATAAGCAGCCTGGGTGACCTCAGTCTGCCCTAGCCAGAATCCGCGGGTGATCCTGACCGTCACGGAGTGACGCCCTCTCTCACTGAGCTTGCATTCGTTGTCGCTGGGCGAGCAGCCAATTTCAAACTCGCCCGGCGGAATCCACACGTATTTCTGGCCGTCATTCGGGTTCGTCAGCACGGTTCCCGCGCGCCAAGCTCCGGCCTCTGGCCCCGTCACCAGCAAATTGAGCTGATTGGCGGTGAGAGGTGAGAGGAGCGGCAGTGCCAACGCGCGGTGTTCGACAGTCTTGGCCCCCGGCGTGCTGACAAACAGGTAGCATACAAAAATCGTGTTCGAAACAAAGCGACAAATACAACCGCTCGTCGCACATCGAGCAACCCCTCTGGTCTGCGTGATTCGTAAGCGCGACACTGAATCCCTCTTGAGCGCGAAAAACCCTCATTGACGTAGATGCGCCTTGTTGCGGCGCGTCTCACATCGGGGTGAGATGTCCACTTTCGGACCGACCAAACACTGCATCTTCAACAGCTTGCCGTCCAACACGCATTGCGTCATGATGCGCTGCAACAACGCCTGGCGGTCGGCTGGCCTGGTCATTCCAGCGAGGCCATCTCTCAGCAGGCCAGCCATCTCGTCGATCCGTCCCGCGCTGGGCATCTTGCTCTTTCTCTTTGGAATATTCGGGCCACTTGCCCGATGAATAAGCTCCAGGTCGCCTTCCAGCTTCCGCACCTGCTCCATGACCTCGCGGTGACGCGGTTTGAATTCCAATCTGGAGTCGGAGAGGTCTGGGTTGGTTATCGCCCCCAGGATGGCCTTGTCTTTGAGCCTGAGCCGGTCGATCTTGGCAGTGATCTCCTCGGCGCTCGCTGGCTTTTTGTCACCATCTCCGTGCAGCCCCTGTTCATGCTGCGCCAGAGCTGAATGCAGGAAGTCCGCATCGGTGAGAGAATGTACGATGGCTTGCCAAGCGATGTAGTCCAGCTTGATCGATCCAACACCGTGGCGGCATCCTTTCATCGGGTTCCTGAGCGTGTCCCGGCCAGAGTACCGGTAGGAGCGGTAGCTGTGGGCACGCTGGCCGGTCATCCACCTGCCGCATGCGCAGTGGATCAGCCCCCCAGCAGCCTGATCGACATGGAGGAGTCGTACATGAGGAAGATCTCGCGGATGATCTCAGCCTGACTGTTCTCCGGGATCAGCTTGCCCTCTGTATAGGTGTAACCGAATGGAGTGCATTCCACCGCTGAACAAGCCCTTGCGAGCCCGCTCTTGCTTACCGCGCATCGTGCGCTCCCGAATCACGCGCCTCTCGCACTCGGCGAACTCAGCTGAGGTGCCGAAGAAGAGGTCGCCGCTGGCAGAGCGCTCGTAAGTGGCGGTGGCGAATTCCAGCTGGACTCACTTTTCGAGCTCCCGCTTCAGGATCTTCAGGATCTTCAGGTCGATCGAGTCTCTGGATAGCCGGTCTGCCGCGTAGACCACCACGGCTTCCACGCTGCCAGCCCGCACCAGCTCTCTGAGCTGGTCAAGGCCGGGACGCTGCAGGACGGTGCCGCTGATCTGGTCCTGGATCTCCTCATTGATGGTCAAGCCTCTCTGCTTGGCCAGCTCCCGGCACGTATGCCTCTGTGCGTCTGGCCCGTACCTGTCGCCCTGGTCCTCAGTCGAGACTCGGATGTAAGCCACCGGACCGCTTGTGTCTGTTTTTAAGAGGTTACAGGCAATAGTGAGGCATGGCCGGGGTGAGGTGCGGTCCGGCCGGTGAGAATGAGCGCGTGGCCATCCCGAGCAAGAGGCGCGCAGGCTTCATCGGCCTTTCCTTAACGGCAAGTCCACGCTGATCTGTGTGCCCTGTCCAGACTTCGAGTGGATTTCGAAGTTCCCGTTCATAAGCAGCACCCGCTTCTTCATGGTCGGAATACCGAGCCCCGCGGTACCCGCCAGCGAATCAACCGGAAATCCGGAACCCCGGTCCTCGACGCGCAGGCGGATCCGGTCTCCGGCCCCCTCCACTGTCACCCAGGCTTGTTTGGTTTTGCCGTGCTTGGCGACATTGCGCAGGCCTTCTTGCGCCACCTTGTACAGACAGAAAGCGATTTCACGGCTCACGGTCTGGTGCAAGCCGCGCTCGGTGAACTCAACCTTAATTCCCTGGCGGCGAAAGTCTTCGCAGTATGCGCGGAGAGCCGCGGCCAGCCCCAGGTCTTCGAGTTCGGAGGGATACGGCTCGTGGGCGATATGGTACTCTCCCACCATTCCGCTGCGAACCGCGAAGGCTGCCAGCTCCGCGGCTGTGTGGACACCGAGCTTGGCCATGATGCGACCGCGGTGAAACTCCACCGTTTTTACGGAAACCGCGAGAATCTCGCCGATTTCCTTAT
>Ga0306923_10000621_pt1 | contig 28283 bp, 29 predicted proteins | sample sta12Can44000108_FD_203841 | JGI IMG/M metagenome (GOLD analysis project Ga0306923, IMG submission 203841) | Lab enrichment of tropical soil microbial communities from Luquillo Experimental Forest, Puerto Rico - statanox.12C.anox.44.000.108 (v2)... | ecosystem: Environmental > Terrestrial >... | reverse complement strand
CAGCGTGAAGGCGGCGGGGGCCGGTTCGGTCTCCCACATGGCCTCCATGGCGGCGATCTTCATCTTCTGGTTCTCGCTGGCGACATAGCCCGACTCGTCGCCCAGCACCACCGCCGACAGCGCCGAAGCGGTGCCGAATGCCGCCGCGACGGCGAAGGAGCGCTTGGCGAAGGCCACGTGACGGCCGCGCAACAGGAACCAGGCGCTGATGGCCAGCACGAACATGGAGCCGGTGACATAGCCGCCGCTGACGGTGTGGACGAACTTGGCCTGCGCCACCGGGTTGAAGATCACCGTGCCCAGGCTGGATAGTTCCATGCGCATGGTGGTGGGATTGAAATGGGCTCCGACGGGGTTCTGCATCCATCCGTTGGCGATTAGGATCCACAGGGCGGACAAGGACGAGCCCAGCGCCACCGCCCAGGTCACCGCCAGGTGGGTGAGGGGCTTGAGGCGCTCCCAGCCGAAGAAGAACAGGCCGACGAAGGTGCTTTCCAGGAAGAAGGCGGTCAGGCCCTCCAGCGCCAGCGGCGCGCCGAAAATGTCGCCGACGAAATGCGAATAATAGGCCCAGTTGGTGCCGAACTGGAACTCCATGGTGATGCCGGTGGCGACGCCCATGGCGAAGTTGATGCCGAACAGTTTGCCCCAGAACCGGGTCATGTCGCGCCATATCTCGCGCCGGGTCATGACCCAGATGCTCTCCATTACCGCCAGCAGCCAGGACAGCCCCAGGGTCAGCGGCACGAACAGGAAGTGATAGAGCGCGGTCAGGGCGAATTGCAGGCGCGACAGGTCGACCACATGGGCGTCGATGCTCATGGCTGCGCGCCCGGCAACAGGGGCGGTGGTGACGGCTGCGGGTGGCTGTCGGGGCCGAACAGCAACAGGCCGATGGCGGCCAGCGCCAGGGCCTTCAGCGCCAGCGAGGCGGCGATCTCGACGGCTAGCGAGCGGCGGGGCAGGCCGAGCGGCATGACGGGCTCCGGGCGATGAACGGGTATTTGAACCCCGCCGCACCGTGCCGGGAAGCCCTGCATCGGGAGAAGGGGGCGGAGTTTGCGGGCTACCCCGTTCCGGGCACCGCTGCCTTCAACCAGGCCGGCTTGTGTGCCATAAAGCATCCGCGAAGACGCAGCATGGAGGCGGGCGGATGTTGATCCGGTGGTTGGGGATTGCGGCGATGCTGGTCGGCTTGGCCGCGCCGGCCCGTGCCGCCGAGGAATATCGCCTGGGCGCCTTCTTCTCGCTGACCGGCACCTACACCTTCATGGGCGATCCCGAAAAGAAGGCGTTGGAGATGCTGGTCGAGCGCGCTAACGCCAAGGGCGGTTTGCTTGGCCGCCCCATCCGCCTGATCAGCTATGACGACGGCTCCGAGCCGGAAAAGGCCCTGAGCGCGGTCAAGCGGCTGATCGACAATGACAAGGTGGATTTGATCATCGGCGGTTCGGGCACGCCCACCAGCATGGCGGTGCTGCCGCTGGTGGAGAAGGCCGAGGTGCCCTACGTGTCCATGGGCGGCGGCATCGGCATCGTCGAGCCGGTGCGGCGCTGGACCTTCAAGATTCCCCACACCGACCGCATGGGGGCCGAGAAGGTGCTGGGCGACCTGAAGCGGCGCGGGCTTACCCGCTTGGCGCTGTTGTCGGAAAATGTGGGCTTCGGCAAATCGGGACGCGATCAGGTGCTGAAGCTGGCGCCCGGCATGGGCATCGAGATCGTGGCCGACGAGGTCTACGGCCCCAAGGATGCCGACGTCACCCCGCAGCTCACCAAGATCCGCGCGACGCCGGGGGTGGATGCCCTGTTCGTGTTCGGCACCGGTCAAGGTCCGGCGGTGGTCACCCGCAACATCCGCCAGCTGGGCCTGCCCATGCCGGTCTATCAGTCGCACGGCGTGGTCTCGAAGGAGTTCCTGCGCCTAGTGGGCGGTGCCGCCGACGGCATGCGCCTGCCGGCCATGGCGCTGGCGGTGGCCGAGCAGCTGCCGGCCGGCGACCCGCAGAAGCCCGTGGCGCTGACCTTCAAAACTGCGTTCGAGCAGCGCTGGAAACAGGAATGCACCATCTTCGCCGGCCACGCCTACGACGCCTTCGCCGTGCTAATGGATGCCGTCGCCCGCGCCCGCAGTCTGGAGCGCAACCGGGTGCGGGACGCCATCGAGACCACCCGGGGGCTAATAGGCACCGGCGGCGTGTTCTCCATGACGCCGCGCGACCATCTGGGCCTCGACCTCGGGTCGTTCCACATGGTGGAGATCAGGAACGGCGACTGGGCGCTGGTGGACTAAGGGGAACTAGCGGCGGTTGGGTGTGCTCGCCGGCACGAAGCCGATCAGGCGGTCGTTGCCCTGGTTGTACGGCTGCGCATAGCAGCTGGGACGTGCGATCGAGGCGTAGCAATAGACCTGCTGGGGCGGCGGCGGCGGATCGGGCCAGTCGACACACCAGACGCCCTCGCGCTCGGCGCGCGGGGTCGAGCAGTCCTTGCCGGTGATCCAGGTGGCGACGTGGTCGCCCAGTGTCTTCTTGGTGTTGATGACGCTGAGAACTTCCAAGGTGGCCAGGCCATAGGCGTTGCCGCCCTGGTCCATCTTGGTCTCGATGCCGCCCCGGTTGGGAAAGGCGCACGCGGTCAACAGCAGCATCGCTGCCAGGGGGGCGGCCCGGTGGGCAATACGCCTGATCATGTTCTATGACCCCTCTTGCTCATGCGCTATATTGTCCACCCAAGGCTGGCGGCGGGTCAAAACAATTCTCGCGCGGCCGCAATCCTTAAGCGTGGAGGCGGCTATGGCGATGGAAACGCCCGTTTGCGATTTCGGATGGAAGGCGCCCGGCTTCCGCCTGCCCGGCATCGACGGGCGGGGGCTTGGGCTCGAGGAGATCCGGGGGCCAAAGGGCACCCTGGTGATGTTCATCTGCAATCACTGCCCCTACGTGCAGGCCATCGTCGACCGTCTGGTGCGCGACGTGCGTGAGTTGCAGGCCCAGGGCATCGGCGTGGCCGCCATCATGTCCAACGACCAAGTGGCCTACCCCGAGGACAGCTTCGACAACATGAAGCTGTTCGCCAAGGAGCATGGCTTCACCTTTCCCTACCTGCTGGACGAGAGCCAGGAGGTGGCGCGCGCCTATGGCGCCGTGTGCACGCCCGATTTCTTCGGCTTCGATGCCGGCCTGGGCCTGCAATACCGAGGTCGCCTGGACGCCTCGCGCCGTGAGGCCGGTCCGGCCGACGCCCGCCGCGAGCTGCTTGAAGCCATGGCCCAGGTGGCCGCCACCGGTCGCGGTCCGGCCGAGCAGGTTCCGTCCATGGGCTGTTCCATCAAGTGGAAGCTCGGCGAATGAAGAGGGCGGGTGGCCTCGTGGCCGCGGGTGCATACGGATAAGAAACCGTCGCACGGCAGGTTTGCCTCGCGCGGTGCGACGGACTATGTTACGCCGGTTCGATTTTCGGAGAGCCTTTCCTTGACCACCAAGAATGACGACGCCTCGGCCGAACTGCTGATCCGCGAGGTGGACGAAGAGCTCAGGCATGAGCAGCTGCAGGCGCTGTGGAAGAAGCACGGCAACCTGGCCGTCGGCGCCGCTCTGGTGCTGGTGCTGGGCGTCGCCGGCTGGCAGGGCTGGAGCACCTGGCAGGCGCGTGAGCGGGCGCAAAGCGGCGCCGGCTTCAGCGCCGCCATGCAGATGCTGAAGGCCGGCAAGACCGACGAGGCGGTGGCGCAGCTGGGCAAGGTGACGGCCGAAGGTACTGCCGGCTATCAGGTCCTGGCCGATCTTAAGCTGGCCGACCTCAAGCTGGCCGCCGGCGACCGTGACGCCGCCATCGCCCTGTTCGAGCGGGTGGCCAACCGCGCCGGCGACGACATCTATCGCGATCTCGCCCGTCTGAAGGCGGCCTATCTCCAGCTTGATGCCGGCGATCCGGCGACGGTGTCGGCCAGCGTGGACAAGCTGGCGGCCGAATCCAGCCCGTGGCGTCATTCGGCTCGCGAGATTCAGGCTCTGGCCGCCGCCAAGCGCGGCGACGACGCCAAGGCGGCCGAACTGTTCCGCAAGATCGCCGACGATCCGGCGGCCCCGCAGGGTGTGCGCGCCCGCGCCGCCGAAATGCTGGAAGCCGTCGGCGCCAAGGCCAAGGGCTAATTTGTCTCCCAGGGGAACAATCCTATGATGCGTCGTCTGGCATTGGTCGTGGTGGCCTCGATGGGCTTGGCCGCGTGCTCCAGCTGGCTGGGTGAAAATTCCAAGCCGCCGCTGCCGGGCAAGCGCATCTCGGTGCTGTCGCGCGACAAAACGCTGGAGCCCGAGGCGAAGGGCGTGGACATCAAGCTGCCGCCGCCCGAGCCCAATGACGACTGGCCCCAGGCAGGCGGCTACGCCAACCACGCCATGCACCACATGGAAGTGGGCGACAGGCTGGAGAAGCAGTGGAGCACCGGCGTCGGTGCCGGCGCCGGCAAGCGCTCGCGCCTGCTGGCCCAGCCGGTGGTGGCCGAGGGCACCGTGTTCACCATGGACGCCGAAAGCGCGGTGCGCGCGGTGGAGGCCAAGTCGGGCAAGACCCTGTGGAAGCGTGACCTTACCCCCGACGACGAGGATACAACTTTCGCCGCCGGCGGCATTGCCTACGAGGACGGCATGGTGTTCGCCACCACCGGCTTCGCCCAGGTGGTGGCGCTGGAGGCGAAGACCGGCAAGGTGGCCTGGCGCCAGACCCTGTCTGGCCCCATGCGCGGTGCTCCCACCGTCCGTGGCGGTCGCGTCTTCGTCGTCACCGTGGACAACCAGACCCACTGCCTGTCGGCCGAGGATGGCTCGGTCCAGTGGACCCACCAGGGCATCTCGGAGGGCGCCAGCCTGCTCGGCGGTTCCAGCCCGGCGGTGGACGGCAACGTGGTGGTGGTACCTTATTCCTCGGGTGAGCTGTTCGCGCTGCGCGTCGAGAACGGCACCGTGCTGTGGCAGGACCAGCTCTCCACCGTGCGCCGCACCGACAATGTCGCCACCATGTCCGACATCCGTGGCCGTCCCATCATCGACCGCGGCCGCGTCTACGCCATCGGCCATGCCGACCTGCTGGTGGCCATCGAGCTGCGCAGCGGCCGTCGCCTGTGGGAGCGCGAGATCGGCGGTATCCAGAGCCCGTGGGTGGCCGGCGACTACCTGTTCCTGGTCACCAACAACAATGAGGCGGTGGCCCTGGAGGCCAAGACCGGCCGCGTCCTGTGGGTCACTCAGTTGGCCACCTGGGATGACGAGGAGGACAAGACCGGCCGCATCGTCTGGGCCGGCCCGGTGCTGGCCTCGGACCGCCTGATCCTGGGCAGCTCCAATGGCAAACTGGTGTCGCTGTCGCCCTATACCGGCGAGGTGCTGGGCAAGGTGTCCATTTCGGACGGCGTGACCATCGCCCCGTCGGTGGCCAATTCCACCATGTTCTTCCTCACCAACGACGCCGATCTGGTGGCGTACCGCTGATATGAGCTTCACCGTCGCCATCGTTGGCCGACCGAATGTCGGCAAGTCGACCCTGTTCAACCGCTTGGTGGGCAAGCGCGTGGCCATCGTCCACGACATGCCCGGCGTCACCCGCGACCGCCGCGAGGGAGAGGCCACGCTGTTGGGCATGGAGTTCACCGTCATCGACACCGCCGGCTACGAGGACGCCACCGGCGATTCGGTCGAGGCGCGCATGCGTCGCCAGACCGACATGGCGGTCGAGGAAGCGGATGTCGCCCTGATGCTGATCGACAGCCGCGCCGGCGTCACGCCGCTGGACCGGCATTTCGCCGATTTGCTGCGCAAGGCCAAGACGCCGGTGATCCTGGTGGCCAACAAGTGCGAGGGCAAGGCGGGCGAGCCCGGCCTGTACGAGGCCTATGGTCTGGGCCTGGGCGATCCGGTGCCGCTGTCGGCCGAGCATGCCGAGGGTCTGAGCGATCTGTTCTTCGCACTGGCGCCCTATGCCAAGGCCGCCGGCGCGCTCGGCGACGAGGAGGAAGAGGAGCCGTTCCCCGAGGAACAGGCCACGCCTCCCGATGACGAGGACGGCAGCGACCTGCGCCCCGAGCGGCCGCTGCAGCTGGTGGTCGCCGGCCGTCCCAATGTGGGCAAGTCCACCCTGGTCAACCGCCTGCTGGGCGAGGATCGCATGCTCACCGGCCCCGAGGCCGGCCTGACCCGCGACGCCATCACCAGCGAATGGGAACACAAGGGGCGCCGCATCCGCCTGGTGGACACCGCCGGTCTGCGCAAGCGCGCCAACATCGAAGACCCGGTGGAGAAGCTGTCGGTCTCCAACACCCTCGAGGCCATCCGCATGGCCGAGGTGGTGGTGTTGGTGCTGGATTCCGCCGCCATCCTGGACAAGCAGGACCTGACCATCGCCCGCATGGTGATCGAGGAGGGCCGCTCGCTGGTCATCGCCATCAACAAATGGGACGTGGTGGAAAAGCCCGACGAGGCGCTGCAGCGCCTCAAGGACCGGCTGGAAACCTCCATGCCGCAGGTGCGCGGCGTGCCGACCATCACCATCTCGGCGCTGACCGGCAGGGGCGTGGACCGGCTGATGGACGCGGTCATCGAGGTGCACAAGACCTGGAATCGCCGCATCTCGACCTCCAAGCTGAACCAGTGGCTGGAAGAGGTGGTCGCCCACCATCCGCCGCCGGCCCTGGCCGGCGGGCGCCGACTGAAGATTCGCTACATGACCCAGGCGAAAAGCCGGCCGCCGACCTTCATCATCTTCGCCTCCAAGCCGGAGGAACTGCCCGAGGCCTACACGCGCTATCTGCTCAACGGCCTGCGCGAGACCTTCAAACTGCCCGGCGTACCCTTGCGGCTGTTCGTGCGCGGCGGCAAGAACCCCTACGCCAAGGAAAAGTGAGACAAAGGGCGCCGCAGGGCGCCCTTTCCATGTCGGTTATGCTTGGTGATCACTTGTGCTTACCGAACAGGTCGATGGTCTTGCAGATCAGCGCGCCGATGGGGCGTGGCTTGGGCGGCGACAGGCTTTCGGCCAACAGGTCGCGCACCGCCTTGTCGGGATTGCTCTCGGCGGTCAGGATCGGGCGGATGCCGCGCTTTTCCATGTTTTTGAGGAAGCCGTCGCCGGCGGAGTTGGCGATCAGCGCGTCGATGCCGTCCAGCGGATGCGGGCGGCCGTCTTCGGCATAGTGAAAGACATTGCCTGCCTCCAGTTCGATCCGCTGGGGAGGCGTAAAGCTGCCGTCTTCGCCCACCTCGTAGACCAGCCATTTGCGGGCACGGCCGGCATGGCCGGCGACCTTGGCGAAATCCGAGCTGGCGACTGCCACCTTCATTGCCTCAAAACTCCGCATTTTTATATCGCGCTTAATTTTTGCTCACTTTAATGTTCCAGGCAAGAGCTCGGCGAGAAGGTGGTGCACCCTCTCGCTTTTGGGGCGAAACTAGGGCATGTTGGTATTTGGCCCCAGTCGTACCATCCGATTTTAATTATAGGAGGGTGTTCGCGTGCCCATTCGCATCCTGATCGCCGAGGACCAGCTGCTCGTGCGCCAGGGCCTGGCCGCCTTGCTGAAGGCGGAGGACGTCGAGATCGTCGGTGAGGCTGAAGATGGCGAGGCCGCCGTCGACATGGCTCGGTCCCTGAAGCCCGAGATCGTGCTGATGGACCTGTCCATGCCGGTGCTGGACGGGGTCGAGGCCACGCGCCGCGTCAAGCGCGTGGCGCCGCAGATCCGCGTGCTGATCCTGACTGTGGCCAATTGCGAACGCCGGGTCGCCGAGGCCCTGGCCGCCGGAGCCGATGGCTACGCGCTGAAGAAGCTGGGGCATGAGGAGTTGATGGCGGCCATCAATGCCGTGCGCGCCGGCAAGCATTACCTGGGGCCGGGCCTCAATGAGGAGCAGGTGCGCGAATACCTGGATGGCGCCGACACCGTGGCGGTGGCATTGACCGCGCGCGAACGGGAAGTGTTGCGCCTTATTGCGCAAGGGCTGAAGAATCGCGAGATCGCGGAAACTCTTTCGATCGCCATCAAGACGGTTGAAACCCATCGCACCAAGATCATGCAAAAACTGGATCTGCATAATTCGGCCGAATTGGCCACCTATGCGATCCGCCGCGGCCTGATCGAATAGTTCCTTCGAACGAGATTGTAGTTCGTCGGGTGGGCTCGCGCCGCGGCGTTTCGCCTGCTATTACCATGTAGACTCTTCGTCATGCCACCGCGTGTTGATATGGCATTGGCGATCTCTGCGTGGAGGAGTGGTTGGACGAGGTGCGGCTCCGGGAAGGTTCGACGGCGCAGCCGATCTTAGGGTCGGGCGCCGTGGCCGGTTTTGGGCTGCTGGGCGTGGTGCTGTGCGCAGTGTGGGCCAGCAACTTCCTGCTCTTCCATACCCTGGCGGAAATGTTCTCGGTCGTCGTCGGCTTCGCCACCGCCCTGGTGGCGTGGTATTCGCGCGAATGGGTCGGCCGCAACTACCTTCTGTTGCTGGGGTTGGGCGGGCTGTTCGTGGGTGCCATCGATACGGTGCACACCTTCGGATACAAGGGCGTCGGCATCCTGTCCAACAGCGGCGGCAATTTGTCGACCCAGCTGTGGCTGTCGGCGCGCCTGTTGGAAGGTGTGACGCTGCTGGTGGCGGTTTGGGCGCCGCAACGACGTTACCGTATCGAGGTTATCCTAACCGTCCTGACCACCGCGACCGTGCTGCTGATCCTGGCGGCTTTCGCGGACATCTGGCCCGCCACCTTCATCGAAGGCCAGGGCGTCACCCCGGTCAAGACTGGCGCCGAACTGGTGTTGGTGGCGCTGTTCCTGGCGGTGCTGGCCCGCTTGCGCCGGGGCGCCGCCGGCTTCGATCCCCACATCTACCGCCTGCTGATGTTCGCCGTTCTGGCCAAGGTCATCACCGAGACGGCCTTCGTTTGGTACATAGACCTGTTCGGGCTCATGAACTTCCTTGGCCATGGGCTCAAGATCGTCGGCGCCTGGCTGTTGCTGCGTGCGGTCGTCGATACCGGCATGCGCCGTCCCCATGCGCTGATCTTCGGCGCCATGGAGCGTGAGCGGGCGCTGTCCGACGAAGTCGCCAGCCACGCCCAGACCCTGGACGCGGTGTTGGACGCCACGTTGGACCCGGTGATGATGTGTGACGTCGATGGCCGCATCCGCTTCGCCAGCCGTGCCGCCGAGGAATTCTTCGGCCGCCGTGCCCACGAGCTGGCCGGCCGCACCTGGCGCGAGGCCGGGTTGTCCGAGGCGGTCATGGGGCCGCTGGAGGATTTGGCCAAGCGGGTTCTGGCGCAAGGCGCCCCCGCCACCGAGGAATGCTGGCTGACCTGGCGGCACGAGCCATTGTGTCTGGAGCTTCAGGCTTCGCCGGTGGGCGGGACCGAGGCGGCCGCCGCAGTGGTGGCGGTGCTGCGCGACATCACGGCGCGCAAGACCATGGAAGAGGATCTCAAAACCTCGCTGGCGGACAACCGCGTGCTGATGCAGGAGGTTCACCACCGGGTGAAGAACAACCTGCAGATCGTTTCCTCGATCCTGCAGATGCAGGGTTGGCGTCTGACCGACACCACCGCCCGTCAGGAATTCGAGGATGCCTGCGGCCGTATCCTGTCGCTCGCCAAGGTGCACGAGCTGCTCTACAAGCAAGACAACGTCGCGGCGCTGGACTTCTCGCTTTACGTCCGCACCCTGTGCGCCGAGCTATTCCGGGCGGAAGGCGTGCGCAAGGACCGGATCGAGTTGAAGGTGGACCCCGGCCCCATGATGTTGGCGGTGGACAAGGCGGAGCCGCTGGCGCTGATCGTCCACGAACTGGTGGCCGACGCGGTCAAACGGGCTTTCGGCGACGGTGGCGGCCAGCTGCGTGTCACGCTGCTCAACCCCTCGGCCGACGAAGGGGCGGTCGTGGTGGCGGACAACGGCGTCAACTCCGACCGCAGTGTGGATTTCTCCGCCGAGGTCGGTGCTCTCGGCCTGCGTATGGTGGGGGCCCTGGTCAGGCAGTTGCACGGTTCGGTGAGCGTGCGTCGCGACAGCGGCATCCAGATCGAAATCCGCTTCCCCCTCAACGAGGCGGTGAAGGTCTGAGCCTCCGCGTACCCGGGCCCATTCTAAGCCTTCTGCGCCTTGCGCCCGGCCATGCCGGAGACCAGCGCGATGCGGGCGGCTTCGGTGCGGTTGGCCACGTTCAGCTTGCGGAACATGTTGCGCAGGTGCGCCTTCACCGTCACCTCCTGCAGCTTCAGTTCGCGGGCAATGATCTTGTTGGGGGCGCCATCGACGATCATTTCCAGGATGTCGCGCTCGCGCGGGGTCAGATGGGACAGCGGCGACGACGGGTCGATGGCCGGGCCCGACGGCTGGGGGGCGCTTTCGCGGTAGTCGAATAGGAAGGGCGGAATGTACTTCTCGCCCGACAGCACCAACCGCAACACGCCCAGGATGGTTTCGCCGCGCATGGTCTTGGGCACGAAGCCCGAGGCGCCGTGCTCGATGGCCTGGAGCGCATCCTCGGGCTTGGTCGAGCCCGACAGGATGACGATGGGCAGGGAAGGGAATTCGGCCTTCAGCGCGTTCAGGCCGGCCAAGCCGTCCATGCCGGGCATGTAGAGGTCGAGGATCGCCAGGGACAGGCTATTGGCCCCACGCGCTGCCGCTTGGGCCTCGGCAAAGGTGGCCGCCTCGATTACCGACGTGCCGGGCTGCAGCCGCTCAAGGAACGGCACCATGCCGTCGCGCACCATGGCGTGATCGTCGGCAAGCAGGATCTGCATGGCTCACACTCCCTCTTCTTGTCGTTCTTTTAGCGTTTCGTCGATGCGCGCCAGACGGTCGCGCAGGTCTTGCAGCTGGAACGGCTTGGACAGCAGGGCCACCACATTGTCGCCCAGTTCGGCCGCGTTCTTCTCCTTCAGGTGGCCCGTGACCACGATGACCGGGGTGCCGGGCTGAAGGTCGTGGAGCTTTGCGATCAGCTCGCGCCCGTTCATGCGGGGCATGCGGATGTCGGTGATCACCGCATGGTAGACGTGGATCAGGCACAGCTCGTAGGCCTCGACGCCGTCATAGGCGGTGTCCACCACGAAGCCCTGGCGTTGCAGGAACTCGGACACCATCATCACCGACAGCGCCTCGTCGTCCACCAGCAGCACGCGACGTTCCTCGGGCAGGCCCTCATCGTCTTCCGCGGTATCGTCCCAACCGGCGGGCGGCGGGGGGGCGGACGGCGCGCGTTCGGGCACGGCCAGCGCGGCGACGGGCAGGTCGATGACGAATTCCGCACCGCCGTCTTCCACGTTACGGAAGGTCAGGCTGCCGCCCATTTCGGTGCAGATGCCGCGGCTGATGGACAGGCCGAGGCCGAGGCCATGGCCGCCTTCCTTGGTGGTGATGAACGGCTCGAAGATGTGGTGGCCGATGGCGTTGGGAATGCCGGTGCCGGTATCGCGCACGGCGATGGACATGACGTCGCCCGCTTCGGCGGGGGTGCAGGTGATGGTGATGCGGCCGCCGGTATTGCCCTCGCGGCGGAAACGCTCGCGAATGGCGTCGCGACCGTTGTTCAGTAGGTTCAGCAGCACCTGCTCCAACCGCACCTGATGACCCAGTACGGCGATCCCACCCAGGCGGCCCTGGCGGACCACCTGGATGCCGTCCACCTTCAGCAGCGGCTCAACCATGCGCAACGCCGCGTCTACCGCCACCTGCGGTTCGAATGGCCGTTTCTCCTGGCATTCACGGCGGCTGATGGCTCGCATGTGGGTGACCATCTCGGTCAACCGGTCCACCTGGGCCAGGATGTTCTCGGTGCGCTTGGTCAGGCGTGCGGGTTCCAGCCGGCCATCGCCGATGTCCAATTGGACCGCCTCGGAGGCCAGGCGGATGACGTGAAGGCATTGGTTGAACTCATGGGCGATGCTGGCCGCCATCTCGCCCAAGGTGGCGAGGCGGGCCGAATGCATCATCTGAAGGTCCAGCGCCCGGCGCGGCGTGAGGTCGGCCACCACCAGGACTGCGCCGCCGGGGAGGGGAGTGCCCTCGCCGATGCGGCCGATAGCCACCTGGGCGGGAAAGCAGGTGCCGTTCCAGGTGGTGCCTTCGCTTTCCACCTCGACCGCCCCATCGTCCAGGGCGGTGCGCACGGCGGCGCCCAGCAGGCGTTCCACGGGGGTGCCGGGCAGCACCTGGTCGCTCCACTGGAACAGCGAAAGCGCCGCCGGATTGCCGAACACCACCCGGCCGGCACGGTCAACCGCCAGCACCGACGTGCTGGCGTGCTGGAGCACCGCAGCCTGCAGGCGCAGCCGCTCGTCGGCTTCCCAGCGGCTGGTGACGTCCACCACGGTGATCAGCACGTGGTTGTGCTCGCCCCCCAAGGACTGCATGCCGATGTCGGCGCGCACCGAACCGCCGTCGGCGGTGATCAGGCGGCGGATGCCGGGCGTCCACGGCGGCAGATCGGCCGGCTCATCGGGATGCAGCAGGCCGCTCCAGCCCAGCCGCGACAGCTGTTCCAGCGAATGGCCCAGAAGGGTGGTGAAGGCGTGGTTGAAGACCAACGGACGCATTTGGGCGTCCAGCAGCAGTTTGGCGTTGGGATGCTGGTCGAAGATCTGGCGGAACGCCTCGTCGCCGACAATGCCCTCGCGGACCGCCCTCAATTCGGTGACGTCGGTGAAGATGCTGGCGCTGGAACCGTTGCCCAGATCGATGGTTCGGGCCAGGAGAACTCGTCCGTCGGTCATTCGGAAATGGCGCAAGCCCGGCACCTTGCGGCGCAGGCGGCAGAATACCTCGATGGTCTGGGCACGGTCGACGCCGGGCACCAACTCCATCTTGCCGCCATCCACCAGGGCGGCGATCACCTGGTCGGCGGTGGGGGTCCGCCAGTGGTCCAACTGCGGCAAGTATTCGCGCAGAATGCCGGAGGAATCGATCAGCCGCTCGTTGGCATCCCACAGGGCATGGCCGTCGATGAGCGATGCCTGCCGCAGCGCGTGCCAGGTTTCACACCTGTTGAGCGCATCGGCGATGCCGTTCAGTGGGTTCTGGCTATCCTGGCGGCGCTGGTGCTGGCGACGCTGCCAAGTCAGCATGAAGATGCTGCCGGCAACGATGACGCCAGCCGTCACCACGGCCGGTACCGAGGGCTGCTGCCACCATGGAATAACCTCCGCGCTCTCGGTCGCCCAGGCGGCGCCCGAAAGGGAAAGCGTGGCAAGCCCCGATACGGCCGGGACATAAGGAAGTATCCGCGGTTCCGCGATAGACCGGTTGTCCCGGTTCGTCATCGAACGGCCCCCCCCCCTGCCTGTTCTCTTGGCAGTATGGCATTACAAACGGGGAGTCGAAAGTGGCGATATGTATGTGATGGAGAAGTTCAAAATGGTTTGCTGTCCACCAGCAGCGTCACGGCCTCAAGACGGCTCTGGAGGCCAAGCTTGCGAAAGATGTTGTCTTGGTGCGACTTCATCATCTCTTCGCTGACCTCCAGGCAGTTACGCCGCCTCATGCGAACGATATTGGTTCCCAAATCGGGGGAGGCGGAACAAGGAGCTGGTCGAAAGTCAGGTATCTCCATCTTAAGGAGGATGCCACGGCGGGGCTGGCCTTGCCCTTTGGCCGGTGCCGATCCCCCCGATGGGCGTCTGGCCCGTCGGGCGCCGCGCGGTTAAGGTCGGGGCAATAGGGAGGCAACGACAATGGCAACCAAGACAGAAGGCGCCCGCCGGCGGGCGACGCCCATGTCGCTGGAACTGATCGGCGTTCTTGAATGGCGCCGTTCCATGTTCGAGCGGAAATTCGGGCGGCCGCCCCGGCGGGGCGAGCCGCTGTTCTTTGACCCGTCGGCCATGGAGCCGACCCGCCTGCCGCCCGATGCCCGGCGTCAGGCGATGGAAGAGGTGATGGCCCTGATCGGGGGATGACCCGCGTCCGCGCCCGCCTATCGAGGGCTAATTCTTCCCAAACAACAGGTGCACCTTCAGTCCCGGCGCGTTGTCGGACAAACTGAGGGTGGCGCCGTGCAGGCGGGCGACCGCCTTGACCAGGGAAAGCCCCAGGCCATTGCCGGGAGTGGTCCGGGTGGCGTCCAGGCGGACGAAACGGTCGAGCACGCGTTCGCGTGACGCCGCCGGGATGCCGGGGCCGGAATCGGCCACCGCCACCTCGATACCCGCAGGGACCAGGGCTACCGTCACCCCGACCGTGCCGCCGGCTGGGGTGTATTTCACCGCATTGTCCACCAGGTTGGCCAAGGCCTGGAACATCAGGTGGCGGTCGCCTTCCAGCGTCAGCCCAGGGTCGGCGTGGCAGGTGATGCCGATGCCCTTTTCCTCGGCCAGCGGCTCGTAAAGCTCCACCACGTCGCGGGCCAGTTGGGCGGGGTCGAGCGGCTCGAAGCTGTGCAGGCGCTGGCCGGATTCGGCGTTGCTGATGGCCAGCAGGGCGCTGAAGGTGGCCAGCAGGTTGTCGGCCTCCACCACCGTCTCCTCCAGCACCCGGCGCATCTCGGCGGCGTCGCTTTTGCCCAGGAGCGCCACGTCGATGCGCGAGCGCAGGCGGTTAAGCGGCGTGCGCAGGTCATGGGCGATGTTGTCGGTGACGGTGCGGATGCCTTCCACCAGCCGCTCGATCTCGTCCATCATCTCGTTGAAGCTGGTGGCCAACTGGTCGAACTCGTCCTGGGCGCCCGACAGCTTCATGCGGCTTTTCATATCGCCGCCGACGATGCGCCGCGCGGTGCGGCTCATGGCCTCGACGCGGGTCAGCATGTGGCGGCTGGTGAAATAGCCGCCGACGATACCCAGCAGCACGGTCAGCGCCAGGCCCCAGCCCAGCGCCCGGTTGATGGCCGATTTGACCCTTTTGGCGTCATGCAGCGAGCGACCCACCAGCAGCTTGTAGTCCTGCGGCATGATGTAGGTGCGGCCCATGACCTCGGTGGCCAGGCGGCCGTCGCCCACCCGCTCGATGGGAAAGCGGATCCAGCCCGACGTGTCGGCGGCATCCTTGGGCCAGCCGTACAGGTTGCCGGCGACCCGGCTGCCGTCGGGGGCTTGCAGCAGGTAGACGGCGCGTCGCTCGATGTCCTGGCTGGCGCGGCTGCCGATGATCTCGGCCAGGCCCTGGATGCCGCGCTCGCGGTATTGTTCGGACAGGCCGGTGGCCTCGGCCTCCACGGTCTCCTGCACCTGCCACTCGATGAAGACCGAGGTGCTCCATGACACCAGGGCGAGTAGCGCCATGGCCGAGACGGTGAAGATGCCCAGGTAGGACAGCGCCAGCCGGAAGGTGGTGGCGCGCAGCAGCGGGGGAAGGGGCAGGTTAGCGTGAAGCACGGAGGGTATATCCGGCGCCGCGCACGGTGTGGATCAGCGTCTGCTCGAAATCCTTGTCCACCTTCTGGCGCAGCCGGCTGATGTGCACGTCGATCAGGTTGGTCTGGGGGTCGAAATGGTATTCCCACACGTTTTCCAGCAGCATGGTCCGGGTCACCACCTGGCCGGCATGGCGCATCAGGTATTCCAGCAGGCGGAACTCTCGCGGTTGCAGGTCGATGGGCTGGCCCAAGCGGGTGACCGTGCGGGCCAGCAGGTCCATTTCCAGGTCCTCAACCTTCAGCCGGGTGTCGGGCTGGCTGGAACTGCCGCGCCGGCCCAGCGCCTCGATGCGGGCCAGCAGTTCGGCGAAGGCGTAGGGCTTGACCAGATAGTCGTCGCCGCCGGCCTTCAGACCCTTGACCCGGTCGTCCACCTTGCCCAGCGCCGACAGGATCAGCACCGGAGTGGCGTTGCCGCCGGCACGGATGGCCTGGACGATGGCTAGGCCGTCTAGGCCTGGCAGCATGCGGTCGACCACCATCACGTCATAGCGCTCGGACGTCGCCAGGAACAATCCGTCGGTGCCGTTGGCGGCATGGTCCACCGTGTTGCCGGCCTCGCGCAGGCCCTTGGCAAGATAGGCGGCGGCCTCTTGATCATCCTCGATGAGCAGGATACGCATGAACCGGACCTTACTCCGACGCCCCTGGACATGAAAAGCCCCCGCAGCCAGGGGGAAAGCTGCGGGGGCTGTTTTCGGCTTCCGAGCGGGTCAGGGGGGAATGACCCGTACTCTTCTGGTCTTGCCGCATTGCCTTGGGGGAATTAAGGCTTTGCGTCTTCCGGTCGGCGGGGAGTTCGGCTCCGCCGGGCGGGGAGAGGACGGGGAGCGCTAGAACCGTCGTCTTTCCCTTGCCTGATGTGGTGGAGAATGCCTGTCGGGACCTTACGATCACATTTCACCGGGATTAAGCTTTTGTAATGTTTGTAAGCCGGCTCTAGCGCCCCTCCTCGGGCAGGTTCAGCGGCCGTCCGGTGGGGCCGATGAAGGGCGGGCCGCCCTGAATCGGGCTCTGGCCGGGGCCATAGGGCGCACGGTTGGTCTGGCTGGTGCCCCGATCGCCCAGCCCGGTGCCGGTCGGTGCCGACAGCTGGCCGCAATTGGCCGCGCCCGAGGCGCCACCCGTGCAATCGCCGAACATGGATTGCCGCAGGGTGGGGTGCGAGGAACCGGAGGCAGTACTATCGCCTGCCCCCAGAAGGGACGAACTTCCGCCGTCCAGCGTGGCCGAGCCGCCGGGTACCCCGGGTGCGGCACTTAGCTGCTGTGTGGTGCTTGCCGTCGTCCCCCTGGACGCGTTCTCGGCGGCGGTGGAGCCTGATGACCCGCCCGGTTGCGGCGCCGCTCCGGCTGCGCCCACGGTTCCAGGCGCCCCGGCGGTTCCCGGCTCGCCGGTGGTGCCGGTGGAGCCGATGGCACCAGCCGCTGGCGACGAGGAACCCGACGCCGTGGACGAGGGAGCGGCGGTCGACGGCGCCGCTATGGGGGGCGGTGTTTGGGTTACGGTCCGGCTGGGCATGCTGCTGCTTCCGCTGCTGCTTCCGCTGCGGCTCCCGCTCGACTGGGAGGTGGAGGACGAACTGGACGAGTGCGCTCCGTGTGACGAGTGCCCCCCATGCGATTGCGCCTGGACGGCCAGGGGCAGGGCGGCAATGGCTGCCGCCAAAACCAGGGTTTTCATGGTCTTCATCCTTTCCCGCCGACTGCGGTCGACGGCATCATCACCTCTTGCAACACCCCGTCCGAACGGCGGGTTCCGGGGCTTGACGAGGCCGGGGGGAGGCTTAAATCGTTTAGTGTCCGGGGCTGCCGATGCGGGGCTCCGGAAAGACGCGTGCCGCCGGTCGGGCGCGGACATCGATGCGCTGGACCCTTGCAGGTCCTGGTCCGCCGTTCCCACCGGCCATGGGCGCCGGCACCTCGAGGAGAAAGGACCATGCGCAGCCCGTATGACATTCTGGGAGTGACGCTCAACGCCAGCGACGAGGATGTCCGCAAGGCGTTCCGCAAGCTCGCCAAGAAGTTGCATCCAGACGTAAATCCGGGAAACAAGGAGGCCGAGAACCGCTTCAAGGAGGCCAACGCCGCCTACGACCTGCTTTCCGATCCCGCCAAGCGCGCCCGCTTCGACCGCGGCGAGATCGATGCCGAAGGCAAGGAGACGTTCGCCCACGCCTATGCCAACGCCCATGGTGCCGGCGGTTTCGGGGGCGATCCGTTCCGGGGCGGCGGAACCCAGGGCAGCTATCATTTCTCGTTCGGCGGCGACGCGCCGGAAGACCTGTTCGAACATATGTTCGGCGGTGGCCGCTCGCCTTTCGGCGCCCGTTCCCCCTTCGGCAGCCACGCCCCCCGATCGCGCGGCGAGGACGTGCGCGCCTCGCTGACCGTGGATTTCACCGATGCGGCGCTGGGCGCCACCAAGCGCGTCACCCTGTCCGGCCGGTCGCTGGACGTGACCATCCCCGCCGGGCTGAAGGACGGCCAAACGCTGCGGCTGAAGGGTCAGGGCGAACCCGGTCCGGGTGGCGGGCCGGCCGGCGATCTGCTGATCGAGGTGTCGGTGGCCCCGCACAAGCTGTTCACCCGCAAGGGCGACGACATCCACGCCGAGTTGCCCATCAGCCTGTCCGAGGCGGTGCTGGGCGGCAAGATCACGGTGCCGACCCTGACCGGCCGGGTGGCCATGGCCGTGCCTGCCGGCTCCAACACGGGCACGGTGCTGCGGCTCAAGGGCAAGGGGATCAAGGGCGGCGACCAGTATGTGGCCCTGAAGGTGGTGCTGCCCGAGCGTATCGACGACCAGCTGGCCGAGTTGGTGCGCAGTTGGAGCGCCACCCACCCCTATGACCCGCGTGCCGGGCTGTGACGCCATGGCCGCCCCCTTCGCCGCCCGGCTCGACGCTATCGCCCTTGCCCGCCAGCATCGCCACAATCACCTGCGCTCGCTGCTGATCCTGGCGGGCCTGGGGGCCTGGATGGCGCTGATCGGCTGGCTGGTAGCGGGCAGCCAGGGGATATTCTGGGCTGCGGCGGGCACCGTGCTCATGGTGCTGGTCCAGCCGGTGCGCTCCACCAGGTTCCTGCAGGTGCTTTATGGCGCCATGCCGTTGAGTGCGGTTCAGGCGCCCGGCCTCTATGCGCTGGTCGACGAATTGGCCCGGCGTGCTGGATTGCGGCGCACCCCGCCGCTTCTCTACATCCCGCGCGCCGAGATCATCGCCCTGTCCACCGGCTGGGGCGCCGACGCCACCGTGGCGGTGTCCGATGGTCTGCTGCGCCTGCTGTCCACGCGCGAGCTGGCGGCGGTGCTGGCCCATGAGGTCAGTCACTTGCGCACCGGCGACCTCAAGCTGCTGCGGCTGGCCGAGGCGGCCGGGCGGCTGACCCGCACGCTGGCGCTGTTCGGGCTGGTGCTGCTGGTGCTCTATTTGCCGATGGTGGAACAAATGGGCGGCGTGCCGACGGTTCCGCTGCTTCTGCTGCTGGCGGCGCCCGTGGTCAGCGACCTGTTGGCGCTGACCCTGTCGCGCACCCGCGAGTTCGAGGCGGATACCGGCGGCGCCGAGCTGACCGGCGATCCCCATGGCCTGATCGAGGCATTGCGGCGTATCGACGCCCTGCAAGGCGGCGGGTGGGAGAAGCTGACCCGGGGGCGGGGCCTCAACTGGTTGCGCCTGATCCGGACCCACCCGACCACCGAGGAGCGCATCGCCCGGCTGCGCGAGCTTGAGATCATGGAGCCGCCGCACTGGTTGGTGCTGCCGGAAGTCATGGTCGTGCCCGGCCTTCGGGACATGCCGCGGCGGTGGCGTTTCTGAGGGGCTCCCAAAGTCTTGTGTCGCGCGGCGTTTCCAGGTATCTCTGGCGCCCGGTTGCGACGACATGACAAGGAGCCCGTCGATGCAGGTCCGCATCTATCGCCCCGCCAAGACCGCCATGCAGTCCGGCAAGGGCAATTCCCAGGCGTGGGTGCTGGAGTACGAGCCGGCCGCCCCCAAGCGGGCCGACGCGCTGATGGGCTGGCTGGGTTCGGACGACACCACCCAGCAGATCCGCCTGAAGTTCCCCACCAAGGAAGAGGCCGTGGCCTATGCCAAGCGCAAGGGCCTGGACTTCCAGGTGGTCGAGCCGGCGGCCAAGAAGCCGGTTCCGCCGAAGAACTACGCCGACAACTTCCGCTTCGACAAGCTGGAATTCGGCCGCTTCTAAGCGCCAAGTTGGCGCCCTTAGCTCAGTTGGATAGAGCACCCGCCTTCTAAGCGGACGGCCGCTGGTTCGAATCCAGCAGGGCGCGCCATCCAAGGAATCCGGGCCGGTTCCGCGTCTTGCGGGCCGGCCCGTTTTCATTTTTGGCGCCGATTTCTAACCGCCAGACAATTGGAATGCGCCGATACCCAAGGCACCCAGCAAGGCCAGCAGCACCACCGCGCCCAGCTTGTGCTGCCAATGATCGATGCGCTCCCAGCCAGCGAAATCGCCCGCTTGGGCCAGCTTGAGACGGCGGATCACCAGTCTCACGCAGGCGGCATTGAAGGCGATGGCCACTAAGCCCAGCGTGATTTTGGCCCACAGCAATGGTGTCAACCGGGCGCCGTGAACCATGGCGCCTCCGCTCAGCAGCACGCCGAGAAAAGCGGGAATCTCAATATACCTGTCGGTGTTCCAATGCAGGGTCGAGACGAAACGGCGCATGACCGGACTGCCGTCGATGGAGTGCTCGTAGAGGGCTTCGACCAGGATGCAGCCCAGCCAGATGGCGATGCACAGCAGGTGTAGCAGCAGGACCGGTTTCATCGAGCCCTCTTATTCAGATACGAAGCGGTAAAGCGCGGGCATCAGCGCTCTAGGGTGGATGCCGGAGTGCCGTCGAGGAGCGGGCCACAGCATTCCTGCAATGAACGATCCGAGGCGCTGGGGCGCAGAGACATAATCTTATCCGCTTTTCTGTCCTTGCGTCAGAATATGACTGAATCGCTATTTCGGCTACCTAGATTGGCCCCGTCTATCCAATTGCGGTTAACCACAAGGAATTGCGTTTGGCTCATAGCTCCGATGCAAGGGCTGCGGTGGTAACACCGGGGTGGAGTCCTATATGCTGCGACGCAATATCGGTTTGGGGCACGCAAACATGCTCGAAGAATGGATTCGTAACGTTACCACCGACACCCTGCGGTCCATCGCCGCCGACGCCAAGGTGCAGGGTTCGCGCATCTGGCAGCTGGCCGTGGTGGAATTGCTGGTTCGCCAGAATCAGGAAGCCCTGGCCGCCTAACGGTTCACGGGCTGAGGGAATGCTTTTGCCCGGTTCGCCGGGACCTATCGACGGGGCCGCCCGACCAGGTCAACTCAAGACCGGTCCGCGGCCCTTCGGTTTTATTGGCTACCCCCAGGGGTTGGCAGTTCCCCCCACCATTCGTACATATCCTAGGAAAGGCCGCGCAGCCGCTTTACCGCGGAGGCGATAGGTAATACCTTTTCCCCAACAACAATTCGTGGGGGGAGTACGAATGTCGCTGTTCAAATCCATGGCCGCCGCCTGCGTGCTGGTGGCCGCCGGTTCGTTCTCGGCCCAGGCCGGTACCACCTTCGATGCGGTCAAGGCCAAGGGCTTTGTCCAGTGCGGCGTCAACCTGGGCCTCTACGGCTTCTCGGCGCCCGACGACAAGGGCAATTGGAGCGGCCTCGACGTGGACGCCTGCCGCGCCGTCGCGGCGGCCGTGTTCGGTGACGCCAACAAGGTCAAGTACACCCCGCTGTCGGCCCAGCAGCGCCTACCTGCGCTCCAGTCGGGCGAGGTCGACCTGTTGGCCCGCAATACCACCTGGACGCTGACTCGCGACACCGCCAACGGCCTCAACTTCACCGTCACCAATTACTATGACGGCCAGGGCTTCATGGTGCCCAAGAAGCTGGGCGTGAAGTCGGCCAAGGAGCTGGACGGCGCCACCATCTGCGTGCTGCCCGGCACCACCACCGAACAGAACCTGGCTGATTGGTTCCGCGCCAACAAGCTGAGCTTCAAGCCGGTGGTGATCGAGAAGAATGAGGAACTGACCAGCGCCTTCTTCGCCGGCCGCTGCGATTCCTTCTCGTCGGACGCTTCGCAATTGGCCGCGGTGCGCGCCAACGAGGCGCCCAAGCCGGACGACTATGTCATCCTGCCCGATCTGATCTCGAAGGAGCCGCTGACCCCGGTGGTCCGCCATGCCGACGACCAGTGGGCCGACATCGTGCGCTGGGCGCTGTTCACCATGATCGCCGGCGAGGAAAAGGGCATCACCTCGAAGAACGTGGACCAGATGCTCAACTCGCCCGATCCCGAGGTGAAGCGCATTCTGGGCGTCACCCCCGGCAACGGCAAGGCGCTGGGCCTGGACGAGAAGTGGGCCTACAACATCCTCAAGCAGGTGGGCAATTACGGCGAGAGCTTCGATCGCAATGTCGGCAAGGGCTCGAAGCTGAAGATCGAGCGAGGCCTCAATGCGCTCTACACCAACGGCGGGCTGATGTACTCGCCGCCGTTCAAGTAAGGCATCCTTCCGTGGCCATTGGCCATCCGGGTAACGCGAAGCGGTCGCTGTTCTACAGCGCCCGCTTTCGCGGCATCCTTTATCAGGTGGTGGTGGTCGCTCTGGTGGTGGCGCTGGGGTGGTATCTGGTCCACAACACGCTGACCAACCTGGCGGCGCGCGGTATCGCCACCGGCTTTGATTTCCTTGGGCGCGAGGCCGGCTTCGACATCGGCGAAAGCCCCATCGCCTATACCCCCGCCGATTCCTATGCCCATGCCCTGGTGGTGGGCCTGCTGAACACCCTGGTGGTGGCGGCGCTGGGCATCGCATTGGCCACCCTGATCGGGGTGGTGGTGGGCATCGCCCGGCTGTCGGGCAACTGGCTGGTGGCGCGGCTGGCGACCCTTTATGTCGAGGGCGTGCGCAACGTCCCGCTGCTGCTGCAATTGTTCGTCTGGTACGGCATCGTCACCTCGTTGCCGGGACCGCGCCAGGCGCTGAATCCGCTGCCCGGCATCTTCCTGTCCAACCGCGGCCTCAAGGTGCCGCTGCCCGAAGCTCATCCCATCCATCCCTGGCTGTTGTTGGCGCTGCTGGGGGGCTTTGGGTTGGCCTGGGGCGTGCGCCGCTGGGCCATCGCCCGGCACGACCGCACCGGCCGGCCGTTTCCCTGGATGCTGACCGGTCTCGGCCTGACGCTGGGGCTGCCGCTGGTGCTGTTCCTGGCGGTCGGTGCCCCGCTGGCCATGGACGTACCCACCTTGCGTGGCTTCAACTTCGCCGGCGGCGGCACCTTGAGCCCGGAATTCGCCGCGCTGCTGGCGGGCCTGTCCGTCTACACCGCCGCCTTCATCGCCGAGATCGTGCGCTCGGGCATCCTGGCGGTGCCGGCAGGCCAGACCGAGGCGGCGCTGTCGCTGGGCCTGAGCCGCGCCAAGACGCTACGGCTGGTGATCATGCCCCAGGCCCTGCGGGTCATCATACCGCCGCTGACCAGCCAGTACCTGAACCTGACCAAGAACTCCTCGCTGGCCGTGGCCATCGGCTACCCCGACCTGGTCAGCGTCGCCAACACCACCATCAACCAGACCGGCCACGCGGTGGAAGGCATCGGCGTGGTGATGGCGGTCTTCCTGGTCATCAGCCTGGCGCTGTCGCTGCTGATGAACTGGTACAACGCCAAAGTGGCCTTGGTGACGCGATGATCGGCTTCGAGCCCCACGACCATTCCCCCACCGGCATCGCCGCCGCCGACGTCGAGGAGCCTTCGGCCGCGGTCGCCGCCCAGCCGCCCAAGCCGCCGCTCAAGCTGCTGGGGTGGGCGCGCGAGAACCTGTTCGGTTCGGTGCCCAACACCATCCTGACCCTGCTGGCCCTGTGGCTGCTGTGGGAGGTGGTGCCGCCGCTGCTGTCCTGGGGCCTGTTCCATGCCCATGTCACCGGCGCCGCCGCCCAATGCCGCGAGGAGGGCGGGGCCTGCTGGACGCTGGTGACCGAGCGCCACCGGCTGATGCTGTTCGGCGTCTACCCCTACGACCAGCACTGGCGCCCTCTGCTCGCCACCTTCATCGTCATTGCGCTTCTGGCCACCAGCACGCTTCGCCGCTTCTGGCGTCCGGCCCTGCTGTGGGCATGGGGCGGCGGCTTCGTGGCCATTGCCGGGCTGATGTGGGGTGGTTTCCTGGGTATGCCCTATGTGGAGACCGCCCTGTGGGGCGGTCTGCCGCTGACCCTGGCCCTGGCGGTGCTGGGCATCGCGCTGTCCTTCCCGTTCTCCATCATCCTGGCGCTGGGGCGGCGTTCGAACCTGCCGGCCATCCGGGCGCTGTCGGTGGGCTATATCGAGCTGGTGCGCGGCCTGCCGCTGGTCAGCGTGCTGTTCATGGCCTCGGTCATGTTCCCACTGTTCCTGCCGGAAGGCGTCACCATCGACAAGCTGCTGCGTGCCCTGGTGGGCATCATGCTGTTCACCGCCGCCTACCTGGCCGAAGCGGTGCGCGGCGGCTTGCAGGCCATTCCGCGCGGTCAAGAGGAAGCGGCCGACGCTTTGGGCCTGTCCTACTGGCGCAAGATGCGCCTGATCGTGCTGCCGCAGGCGTTGCGGCTGGTGATCCCGCCCATCGTCAACCAGTTCATCAGCTGCTTCAAGGACACCTCGTTGGTCACCATCGTCGGCCTGTACGACCTGCTGGCCGCCACCAAGGCGGCGCTTGCCGACCCGGAATGGCGGCCGTTCTTCGTCGAGGGCTACGTGTCCGCGGCCTTGGTCTATTGGTCCTTCTGCTTCTTCATGTCCCGTTACAGCCAGTGGCTCGAGCGCCAGCTCGCCACCGGCCAGCGCCGATAGGAGTCTTCATGGCCGGTTCTCCTGTGGTTGAACTGATCGACGTGCAGAAATGGTACGGCAGCTTCCATGTCCTCAAGGACATCGTCCTGTCCGTGGGTAAGGGTGAGAAGGTGGTGGTCTGCGGCCCCTCGGGTTCGGGCAAGTCCACCATGATCCGCTGCATCAACCGCCTGGAGGAGCACCAATCCGGCCGCATCGTCGTCAACGGCATCGAGCTGGGCGACGATTTGAAGGCCATCGAGGCGATCCGCAAGGACGTCGGCATGGTCTTCCAGAGCTTTAATCTGTTCCCGCACCTGACCGTGCTGGAGAACCTGACGCTGGCGCCCCTGTGGGTGAAGAACGTGCCCAAGGCCGAAGCCGAAGCGCTTGCCATGCATTATCTGGAGCGGGTGCGTATCCCCGAGCAGGCACGTAAATACCCCGGCCAGCTGTCGGGTGGCCAGCAGCAGCGCGTGGCCATCGCCCGCGCGCTCAGCATGAAGCCCAGCATCATGCTGTTCGACGAGCCCACTTCGGCGCTGGACCCGGAAATGGTCAAGGAGGTGCTGGATGTGATGATCGGCCTGGCCGAGGACGGCATGACCATGATCTGCGTCACCCACGAAATGGGCTTCGCCCGCGCGGTGGCGGACACCATGGTGTTCATGGCCGAGGGGCGCGTTGTCGAGACGGCCCCGCCGGCCGAATTCTTCGCCAACCCCAGGAACGAGCGTACCCGCCAGTTCCTGGGGCAGATCATCGGGCATTAGGCCGCCGCCTGCACCCCCAGCAGGGTGGACAGGGTGTTGGCCGACAGGTTGCCGGTGGTGGGGGTGGCCTGCTGCTGCTTGTTCATGCCGGCCATCCGTTCCTCAAGCGAGACGATACCGTCCTTGTTGGTGTCCAGCGGGTCGTAGCTCTTTGAGCTGCCGGTCGAGCTGGATGCGCTCGACGAGGACGTCGAGCTGGTGGAGCTGGTGGAGCTGGTGGAGTTCGTGTCGCTGGTGTCGCTGTCGCTCGACGCCGTATCGCTCTGCGACTGGTCGGGCGGGGGCGGCGGCGGGCGCAGGGCGGCTTCCAACTCGCTCTTGTCGATGGAGCCGTCGCCGTTGGTGTCGAGCTTGTCGAACAATTGCTGGGCCGATTCGCTGGAGCTGGAGCTGCTGCTGCTGCTGCTGCTGGTCGAGGAAGACGAATTGGTGAACAGCGCCGCCAACTCGGACTCGCTCAAGGAGCCGCTGCCGTCGCTGTCCAGCGCCGACATGACTTGGCTAGCCAAGTCCAGGCCGTCGCCCGAAGACGACGACGACGATTGGTCCGTGGGCGGCGGGGGAGGAGGCGGTTGCATGGCCGCTAGCTCGGACTCGCTCAACGAGCCATCGCTGTCGCTGTCGAGGCTGGAGAACAGGTCGTTGCTCGAATTTTCCTGCGCGCTCACCAGCGAGGCACCGGTGTCGGAGGAAAAGCGGCTGGCGAATGAACTGAATTCACTCTTGCTGATGGAGCCGCTGCCGTCGCTGTCCAGGGACTGGAACAGCTGTTCGGCCATGGAGCCGGAATCGGACTTGCTGGTGGTGGAGCCGGTGGCCGAGGTGCCGCTGGCCTGTTGCAGGAGTTTCAGCAGCTCCGCCGCCGAACTTCCCGAAGAGTTGAGGCTGGAAATCATGGCCTTCGCCTTTCCGTGGTGGTCAGGCCCGTCGTCTTAAGGACGGGCCGACCTTGCTACGGCGGTGTTGGCGGGGGCGGTCGGCAATTATTTTCGCAAGGAAATGGCGATCGCCGCGTGGGCGGCCGCCAAGGGCTCCTACCGGCGTCCCGGTTTCGCGCCACTTTCGTGGGGGGCGGTTGAATGCCTCGCCTTGAAACGGCGTTCACCTCGCGATAGATAAGCGGCCTCCATTATTGGCGGATTCATCCATGCGTCTGAACGTCATCGAAGCCGGTGCCGGCAAGCCCCTGATCATCATGCACGGCCTGCTGGGCTCGTCGCGCAACTGGGGCGGTATCGCCACCAAGCTGGGCGAGGGGCGGCGGGTGATGGCGCTGGACCTGCCCAACCACGGGTCCAGCCCGTGGACGGAAGACACCGACTATCCCATGATGGCGCGCGAGGTGGCCCGCTTCATCGAGGAGCATGTGGGCTCCCCGGCGGCGGTGGTCGGCCATTCCATGGGCGGCAAGACCGCCATGCTGCTGGCGCTGACGCGGCCTGAGCTGGTCGAGCGGCTGGTGGTGGTGGACATCGCGCCGGTGTCCTATACCCACACCTTCGCGCCCTATATCCGCGCCATGCGGGCGGCACCGTTGGGCAGCGCCGAGCGCCGCGCGGACATCGAGCAATCCATGGCCGGTGTCATTCCCGATCCGCGCGTGCGCGCGTTCCTGATGCAGAATTTAGAGGGCTCGCCGGGCCATTATCGCTGGCGGGCCAACCTGGCGACCTTGGGCGCCGCCATGGACGACATCCTGTCCTTCCCGCGTCTGCCCGACGACGCCCATTACGATGGTCCCGCGCTGTTCCTGCACGGTGCGGACTCCGACTACGTGCTGCCCCAGTACGAAGACCTGATCATGGCGCTGTTCCCCCATGCCCGTTTGCAGGCGGTGGAGGGGGCCAATCATTGGGTGCATGCCGACAAGCCGGCCGAGTTCATCGCCGCGGTGACGGAATTCCTGGAGTGATTACCGCGCCTGCTCGCGGTTGAATTTGCGCAGCAGCTCGTTGCCGCGCCGCACCGCGTCGTTGAGCGCCGTCTGGGCATCCTTCTTGCCGGCCCATACGGCGTCCAGCTCCTCGTCGATCACCTCGCGGATCTGAACGAAATTGCCCAGCCGCACGCCCTTGGAATACTCAGTCGGGCGGTGCAGGGTGACCTGCTTGATGGCGATCTCGGCGTCCGGGCTGGTGGTATAGAAGCCCTGGCGCCGGGCCAGCGAGTAGGCTTCGCGGGTGATGGGCAGATAGCCGGTGCGCTGGTGCGAGGCGGCTTGGATTTCCGGCGAGGACAGGTAATCGAAGAACTTGGCCACCCCCAGGTATTCGCCGCTGTCGAAGCCGTTCATCACCCACAGGGTGGCACCGCCGATGATGGAATTGCGCGGCGCCCAGGTGATCTCCGGCCAGGTGGGCAGCATGCCGATGCCGAACGGGCGCTGGGGCGGGGTGTTGAGATCGGCGAAGGTGGCGGACGAGGCGAACAGCATGGGGCACTCGCCCGAGCTGAACTTGGCCTGCGCCTCGTCGGTGTGGCCGTAGGGGACGAACACCCGGTTGCGGGTCCAGTCGACCAGCTGCTGGATGTGCTGGACGTGGAAGGGGCTGTTGAATTTCAGCTCGATGTCGTAGCCGGCGATGCCGTTCTGCTTGGAGGCGAAGGGTATGTCGTGCCAGGCTGACAGGTTCTCCAGCTGAATCCATGACTGCCATTGGGTGGTGAAGCCGCACTTGGCCCCGTTCTTGATCAGGGTTAGCGCCACCTTCTCCAGCTCGGGCCAGGTCTTGGGCGGATTGTCGGGATCAAGCCCGGCGCGCACGAAGGCCTGAATGTCGTAGAACAGCACCGGAGTCGAGGTGTTCAGCGGCATGGACAGCAGCTTGCCGTCCATGCTCGAGTAGTACAGCGTCACCGCTGGCAGATAGGCGCGGTCGTCATAGGGCTTGCCCAGCAGCGCCATCACATCGTGCACCGGCTTGATGACGTTCTTGGCCGCCATCATGTTGGCGGTGCCCACCTCGAACACCTGAACGAAATGGGGAGGCCGGCCGGCCTTGGCGGCGGCCAACGCTGCGGCCATCGTCTCGGCATAGCCGCCCTTGTAGATCGGCTTGACGACATAGTCTGACTGGCTGGCGTTGAAGCCGGCGGCGAGGTCGTTGATCCATTCGCCGAGTTTACCGGGCATGGCGTGCCAGAACACCAGTTCGGTGGCGGCCTGAGCGGGGGCGGCGAGCGCGGTGGCGATCAAGGCCATGGCGGCGACAACCAGGGCGCGCACGCTCATGCTCCTTCTTCAGCTGGGGTGCCGCTTGAGAACCAGCTGG
>Ga0306923_10000620_pt1 | contig 28292 bp, 22 predicted proteins | sample sta12Can44000108_FD_203841 | JGI IMG/M metagenome (GOLD analysis project Ga0306923, IMG submission 203841) | Lab enrichment of tropical soil microbial communities from Luquillo Experimental Forest, Puerto Rico - statanox.12C.anox.44.000.108 (v2)... | ecosystem: Environmental > Terrestrial >... | reverse complement strand
GGTAACGAGTCTCGACCGGATAGGCATGACCGGCGCTCTCGATGACGGGAGCATCACCCAGAAGCTGCGCGAGACGCCCGCTGTTCAGCGTGGCCGACATCGCGATGATCTTGAGATCCTCGCGAAACCCCTGCTGGAGGTCGAGCGCAAGGGCAAGGCCGAGGTCGGCATCGAGCGAGCGCTCGTGGAATTCGTCGAACAGAACGGCAGCGACACCATCGAGGGCGGGGTGCTCAAGTACATGGCGCGTGAATACCCCTCCGGTCACCACTTCAATGCGGGTTTGGTCCGAGATCTTGGAATCGAACCGCACCCGATAGCCCACGCTCGCGCCGACGCTTTCGCGCAGCGTCGCCGCCATGCGCGCGGCGGCGGCGCGGGCGGCGATCCGGCGCGGCTCCATCACCAGAATCTTTTTTCCCCGCGCCCAGCTTTCGGCCGCGAGCACGAGCGGAACGCGCGTCGTCTTCCCCGCCCCCGGCGGCGCCACCAGCACCGCGACGTCGCACCGATGCAATGCGGCAGTCAGATCGGGAAGGACGTCATCGATGGGTAACGGGTCGCCGAGACGCATCCTGGTTGATTTGATCGTAGGAAATCCCGTCCCCGGTCATTTAACGGCCAGGCAGGGATAGGTCGCACGTCTGAGTTCCCTTGGCACCAGAATTGAACCGATGGCAGCGCCTGTAGCCGCCTGGTGTAGCCTCGTGCTCGAATTATGGGGCAAAGGAACCGAAATGGGACGACCGGGGCAAGCCAATTACACCAAAGAGGATGGACGGGTCGCATGGGTCGACTGCGCCAAAGGCTTCTGTATCGTTTTTGTGCTGATGATGCATTCCACGCTCGGCGTCGGGAACGCGCTGGGCGCGGAGGGCTGGCTGCATGCCGTCGTGGCCTTCGCCAAGCCGGCCGGCGAGCCGCTCATCCTGAAGCCCGTCCAGCAGCAAGCCTGAAAGCAGCTTGAACGCAGCCCGCATGGGCGCCAGCAGCGCTCGCACACGCGCGCCAAGGCCTGCTGTACAGATATCCGGAACTCCTGTTACCGACACTCATGCCAGCCACGGGAGGTCGAATAGCGAGGCGGCTGGCGAACACGTGGCGCAGATGTTAAGTCCGGCGCATGCCAGCCAAAGCCAGCAAATCCGTTCAGGGCGCCGGCAGCGCACGATCCACCGTCGAGGCTCGAGCGCCAAAGAAGGGTGACCATGTCTTCCTGGTCGACGGATCCTCCTACATTTTCCGCGCCTATTTTCAATCCATGAATCAGGACCGGAAATATAACTACCGGTCGGACGGGCTTCCGACCGGTGGGGTTCGAATGTTTTGCATTATGCTTTGGAGGCTTCTCGCCGAAATGAAGCCGGACGAAAAGCCAACCCATCTGGCCGTGGTGTTTGACAAGTCGGAAAAGACCTTCAGAACGAAGCTTTATCCGCAATATAAAGCCCATCGCCCCGATCCGCCGGACGACCTGCGCCCGCAGTTCCCGCTGATGCGAGCCGCCGTGCGCGCCTTCGATCTGCCCTGCCTGGAGCAGGACGGCTTCGAAGCGGATGACCTGATTGCCACCTATGTCCGTGAAGCCTGCGAGATCGGCGCCACCGCAACCATTGTCGCCTCTGATAAGGACCTGATGCAGCTCGTGAACGACTGCGTCGTAATGTACGATACGATGAAGGACCGCAAAATCGGCACGAGCGAGGTGATCGAGAAATTCGGGGTGCCGCCGAACAAGCTGATAGAAGTACAAGCTCTGATCGGCGATTCGACCGACAATGTCCCCGGCGTACCGGGAATCGGTATCAAGACGGCGGCTCAGCTTATTAGTGAATACGGCGACCTCGAAACGCTTCTGGCGCGTGTGGGCGAGATCAAGCAGGAAAAGCGTCGCCAGGCGCTAATCGAGAACGCCGAAAAGGCACGGCTCTCGAAAAGGCTGGTGACACTCGACGACAGGGTCAAGCTTGATGTCCCGCTTGCCGATCTGCTCGTCCACCAGCCCGACTACAAGCGGCTCATCGGCTTTCTCAAAGCCATGGAATTCAATGTGCTCACGCGGCGGGTAGCGGAATTCGCGGGTATCGATGCGGCACAGATCGAGGCGGATGCTACGCCTGCCTCGCCTGTGCTGCAGAGATCGAAGGACGAAGCCGGTGAAGACGGCGAGAAACCACCCGCGCAAGCTGCCACTCAGCCCACTGCCGCGCTCAGCAAGCCGTCGGCCGGCCAGCTCCAGCCAAGCCTCGGCCTTGTCGGCGGTTGGAGCCCGGCTACCAAACGCATGCCTGCCGCCGAGGAACCCGAGCTGCAACCGACAGCGTTGGCAGCGGACCGAATCGCGCAGGCACGCAATGCAAAAATCGACCGCTCGCGCTATGAAATCGTGCGCACCCTCGATCGCCTTGAGGCCTGGATTGCACGCGCCCACGAGCTCGGCCAGGTCGCCATCGATACCTCGACCAGCAGCTCCGATCCGATCCAGGCGGTCTTGTGCGGCTTTTCGCTCGCGCTCGCACCCAATGAGGCCTGCTACGTGCCGGTCGGGCACCGGCAAGGCGGGGAAGCAGGCAACGGCAGCCTGTTCGCCGGGGAGATTGCGCCCGACCAGATCGAAGAGGCGGCGGCGCTCCGCGCGATGAAGCCGCTGCTGGAAAGTCCGTGCGTGCTCAAGATCGGACATGACGTCAAGTTCGACCTGCAAATGCTCGCGTTGCGCAGCATCGGCGTCGCTCCGTGGGACGACGTCATGCTGTTGTCCTACGTGCTCGATGCCGGGCGCAGCGGCCATGATCTCGAGACGCTGTCGAGGCGCTATCTTGATCACGCTGCCATCGATTGGAGCGCCCTGACGGGGTCCGGTAAGGCGCGGATAAGTTTCGATCGCGTCGCGATCGTCAAGGCAGCGGAATGCGCCGCCGAGACCGCCGATTTGACGCTGCGGCTGTGGAGGGTGCTCAGACCACGACTCGCCGCCGAGCGCATGATGACCGTGTATGAGACCCTCGAGCGACCGCTCCCTCGCGTGCTGGCGGCGATGGAGCGGCGTGGTATCTCGATCGACCGACAAGCGCTCTCGCGCCTTTCCGGTGACTTTGCCCAGCGCGCCGGCGCGCTGGAGGCCGAAATCCAGGAGATCGCCGGCGAGCCGCTTAATCCAGGCAGTCCGAAACAGCTCGGCGACATCCTCTTCGGCAAGCTGCAGCTGCCAGGCGCCAGCAAGACCCGCACCGGACAATGGTCAACGGGTGCGCGTGTCCTAGACGATCTGGCCGAGCAAGGTCATCTGCTGCCGCAGAAGGTTCTCGAGTGGCGCCAGGTTACGAAGCTCAAGTCGACCTACACAGACGCGCTACCGCTGTACGTCAACGCCAAGACCCAGCGTGTGCACACGAGCTACGCGCTCGCGGCCACCCCCACCGGCCGCCTCTCCTCTTCCGAGCCGAATCTCCAGAACATTCCGATCCGCAGCGACGAGGGCCGCCGGATCCGGCGCGCCTTTATTGCTGCCGACGGCCACAAGCTGGTCTCGGCTGACTACTCGCAGATCGAGCTGCGGCTGCTTGCCGAGATCGCCGGGATTGAGGCACTGCGAACGGCGTTCCGTGACAACCTTGACATCCACGCCATGACCGCCTCGGAAATGTTCGCCGTGCCGGTGGCAGGCATGCCGGGCGAGGTGCGCCGACGCGCCAAGGCGATCAATTTCGGGATCATCTACGGCATCTCGGCATTCGGATTGGCAAACCAGCTCGGCATCGAGCGCGAGGAGGCGGGCGCCTACATCAAGAAATATTTCGAGCGCTTCCCGGGCATCCGCGACTACATGGAGGCGACCAAGGCATTCGCGAAGAAGAACGGCTACGTGCTCACCTTGTTCGGCCGCAAGTGCCACTACCCTGACATCGTCAACTCTAATCCGTCGATTCGCGCCTTCAATGAGCGCGCCGCCATCAACGCACGGCTGCAGGGCACTGCCGCCGACATCATTCGGCGCGCCATGGTGCGCATGGATGCGGCACTCGCTGCCAGCAAGCTGTCCGCCCAAATGCTGCTCCAGGTGCACGACGAGCTGGTGTTCGAGGTTCCGGACGTCGAAGTCGAGCGCACCCTTCCCGTGATCAAGAAAGTGATGGAGGAGGCGCCCATGCCGGCGCTCGCAATGTCGCTTCCGCTTAAGGTCGATGCCCGTGCCGCACACAATTGGGATGAGGCGCATTGAATTTAGTTGCCCCCGGCCGCCACCTGCGAGGCTAGCATCCGCTTTGTCGCCTCGAGGTCGACGAGGGGATAGGTATCGAAATGGGCGGGGATGATGTCCGCCCACTGATTGAGGATGAGATGCAGCGCCTCATTGCTTTCCACATCAAGTACGGCAATCGCGCCGCGCCCGGCCCGCGGATAGATGTGCCGGCATACCCCGCTCGCTTGGTGCTTGGCGATCCACGGCCAGAAGGATTGCCGCGCGGCTGCAAGCTCGGTGGGCCGTTCGGGCCGCGGCGTCGAGACAATGAGAAAGAGCATGAGGGCAATCTCCGAGAGCTCGGGCATGACAAATCGGCCGTTGTGCATTATTGCTTGTGAGCTTGACTCCGTCGATTCCTGTGAAATGCCTCGGGCCTGATGGCATTGTGGTGGGCCGACTGTTGATGCGAATCACGGGTTGCGGATATTGTGTTCATCGCAATCAGCTGATTGTCAGCATTTCGTTCTTGCGTTCCATGCATCACGAGGAGAGGATTTTCGGGGGGATCGCTCACTCGTACTCAGGAGAAGACCATAAATGCGTAAGCTCGCTCTCACCATCACGGCCACGACGGCAATCCTTGCGACCGGCGCGTTGGCGTGGCAGGCACAAGCGCAGACTTCCTGCGCCGCGGCGGTCCTCGCACCTGCTGTCCAGAACTTCACACCTGTCGAAAAAGCACAGCCCGCCGCCTGCCGGGGGTGGGGGCGTCACTGTCCGCCCGGCCGAGTCTGGGCGTGCGGTCCGCGCGGCTGCTGGTGCCGATGGTGCTAGCGATCTGACAATACACCGATTCGTGTTGGGCTGAACGGGTTCCGGCTGCGGCGCAGCACACAGCACTGAGATGGAACCCGTTCGAATTTCACAGGTCCGGTTCTCACCGAGCCCGCCATCGCCTACGCGGCCGCAACCTCGATGCCTTCCTGCTCACAGGAATTTGCCACGTCACAGACCGTGGCGCGCTGCACGTCACGCTTCCAGCGCAAATCGTCGAATTCGGTTCCGCGGTGCATGGTGCAGCGGTTGTCCCACATCACGAGATCGTGGACCCGCCAGCGATGCGTGTAGACAAATTGGCGCTGGGTTGCGTGCGCTACGAGCTGGTCGATCAGGGCTCGACCCTCGGCATCGGGCATGCCGAGAATGCGGCCTGCGTGCGAGGCTAGGTAAAGCGATTTTCGTCCGGATTCCGGAATGGTGCGGACAATCACCTGAGGCACCGGCGGCATTGCCCGCCGTTCATCGTCATTGAAGTTCGAAAATCCGAGCCGCGCGCGAGAGTTGAAGATCGAATGCTCGGCAACAAGCGAGGCAAGGCGGCGTTTCATGTCGTCGGGAAGCGCGTCATAGGCGGCGCGCTCATCGGCAAACTCGGTATGGCCTCCGACCGGCGGGATTGAACGCGCATAAAGCAACGAGGCGAGCGCCGGCAGCCGCTTGAACGAGCTGTCGGTGTGCCAGAGCCGGTTGCCAAGCTGGAACAGGCGTACTCTGCTTTCCTCGCCCCAGAGCTCATTGTTGTGATCGAGGTTGGAAACGTCGGCAAATTCCTCGCGCAGGCGCAGCCGCGCTTCGCCGCGATAGATTGCAATCGTTGTCTCAAGCGGGCCGAACAGACGCGCGAAATCAAGATGTTGGTCCGCCGACAAATGCTGATTCGGAAAGATCAGGACGGCGTATCGCGCAAATGCTTCCCTCATCGCGAGGAGGTCGGGAGCTGCGATCGACTGAGACAAATCAACATCGCCAACCTCGGCGACAAACCCCGGGGTGACCGGGCAGACGCTCGTGGCCATGACGCTATCCTCCACACACAATGTCGAGCAGCCGACCGTCGAGAGCTTCGTCGATGTCATATCACTTCAAAGAGAGCGCGTCACCGTGCATGGTGCTCATATGAACGGCAGATGAACGATTTGGCCATTGATTGTCCCAATTTTGTCGATTAGAGAACGCCTTCCTTTTTGCTACGGAGGTGTCTCTCATGAAATCGAAGGTGGTCCTGGCTTGCGTTCTCGCTGTGGGTTTAGCGTCTCCTGCTTGGGCCGATTATTATATCGTCCAGAACAACAAGTCGCACAAATGCTCGGTCGCAAAGTCGAAACCTTCAGAAAAGAGCAAGACCGTGGTCCTGGTCGGTGACGGCACGGCCTACAAGACCAAGGCCGAGGCCACGACGGCAATGGGAACCACGGACGCGTGCAAGGCCGGGGCCACGTAAGGTTTGTACGCACTCGACCGTCCAGAGCGCATCTCGACGAATGCGCTCTGGATCCCCTCACGGGGGCCGTGCTTTCTCCGGAAGACCAGCATCCAGCCTCGCTTGAGGTCCGACGGCCGGCATTAGCTGCGACAAATCCTGTGGATCGTCGCCTGGGCTTCAGCGACCCGGCATCTGCATTCCAGGCATATCCATTCCAGGCATGTCGTGACCTGGGCTCGCGCCCATCGCCAGCACATCGTATTCAACGTCGACGGCGCCCGCTTTTTCAAACACGAGCTTCGCATTGACGTGCTCGCCGGTCGTCAGCGGTTTCTTCAATCCGACGAACATGACGTGGAATGACCCGGGCTTGAGCTCGACGGTTTCGCCGGGCTTGATTTCGAGTCCTCCCTTGACCGGGCGCATCTTGGCGACACCTTTGTCCATCGACATCTCGTGAACCTCGAATGTCGGGGCAATGTCCGAAGAACCGCTGATCAGCCGATCGGCACTCGTCCCGTTGTTGGTGATCTTCATGTAGCCGGCGGCAACGCTCGCCCCTTTCGGGGTGGCACGCGACCACGGATCGACCACATCGATCGAGCCTACCTTGTAGTCGCGAGCCTGAGCGGTCGCCGACGAAAGACCGATGAGGCCGGCGATGAGAAACGCGGTCACTCGCATGGGGCTCAGTCTCCGTATCGGTTGCGGCAGGGCATCTTAGCGTGCGTTGCCCGCAGATTGATACGCTATTCAACCCTGATGTTCGCGGCTTCGACCACCGGCCCCCAGAGCTCGGTGCTTCGTGTGATCATCTCGCGCATTTTATCCGGCGAAGTGCCAAGCGGCGTGGCTTCCAGCGCGAGGATGCGCGCGCGCACGTCGGATTGCGCAAACGCGCGCCCGATGGCGTCCGAGATTGCCGCGGTCGTCTCCTTCGGCGTTCCAGGCGGCGCGGCAACGCCCATCCACGTATCGGCATGCACCCCGAGAAGCGTCTCAGCCAGGGTCGCCACCTCCGGATAATCCTTGAGCCGCGCATCACCGCCCGTCGCAAGCATTTTGAGTCGGCCGCCGTCAACGCTCTGCTTGTTGGCAAGCAGATAATCCGGAACGACGTCGATGTTTCCCGCCAGCAGGTCATTGATGGCCGGAGCGCTGCCCCGGTATGGAATTTCGGTCATGCGGAAGTTGCCTTTGAGCATCAAGAGCTCACCGAGGAGGTGTCCGGTATTGCCCTTGCCTTGATGCCCATAATTGACTTTCCCCGGATTGATCTTCGCATAGACGATAAGCTTCGGAAGATCGTCCACCGGCAGCCCCGAGCGCGCCAGCACGATCAGCGGATAGGTCGCAAGCACGCTGACCGGTTCCATCGCGCGGGTGTCAAAGGCGGTTCTGGTGAAAACGAGATGCGTGATGCTGTAGGTCAATTGAGGAGCGCACAAGAGCGTATGACCGTCCGGCGGGGAGCGCAGCACCGATTCGGTGCCGACGCGACCGCCCGCGCCCCCCGCCCGGTTGTCGATCACAATCTGCTGGCCGAGCCGCGGGCTAGCCCTCTCCGCCGCAAGGCGGCACAGAAGGTCCGCCGTGCCGCCGGCGGGAAGCGGCACCACCATGGTAATGGGACGATCAAACGCGGGCTGCCCTCGCACTTGGCCGGCCGGCGCGCCGAGCAGCACCCCGAGCAGCACTCCCAGTGCGACGCGCTCATTCATGGCATCTCCCATAGTCTCGCGCGACGGCTCTTCTTTCGCCTCACAACTTCTGCTAATCACGCTCTTCGAGTTGCCCCGCAACAGTGCATAAAAGAGCGACCATCACAACCGATTGCCGTCGATTGCAAAGGTCCGAAAAAGCCGGCGCCCGGGCAATGATCACGATGATGATCCAGCACGGAGCATCCCATCTGCGGGCAAGTACCGATGCCGCATAAATGCTGGATTTGCGTTGCAACCCGCCGCATCAAAGCAACCGGAGGCAAGATTGGATAAGCCGCGTCTTTTGACCTCTGTTCCCGTGCTGGCGGTCTGCACGCTGTTGGCATTCGTCCCTCCGCTGCAAAGGGCGTCCGCGCAGGCGCAACGAATCGTTGTGGTCAAGAAAAAACCGGCCAGAAAAGCGGCGGGAGCCGAGGAGGAAAAAAAGAAGGACGCGCTGGAGCGGGCTGCTTTTTCCGTCGAGGACGAGAACGCCGCGGTCATTCCGGGCATCGCGGATGCGCGGGTTTGGGGAGACGCCGAAGCGGAATTTGCCCGCCTGTTGCCGCAAGCAAGCGGGCCGTGGCTGGTGATTTCCGGCGGCGGATCGGATGGCGCCTATGGCGGCGGCGTGCTCGCCGGCTGGACGCAAACCGGTGCTCGGCCCGAGTTTGCGGTGGTCACCGGAGCAAGCATCGGCGCACTTATCGCGCCGTTTGCTTTCCTGGGCTCGCGCTACGATGAGGAGATCCGCAAGAGTTTCACCACCATGACGGCGGCGGAGATATTCGAGGATCGCACTACAGAAGACAGCCTGTTCGACCACTGGCCGCTAAAGCGCCAAGTGGAGCAGCGCGTAGACGCAAAGCTGCTTGCGGAAATCGCCGCCGAACATGCTCGCGGGCGACGGTTGTTCGTCGCCACCACAAATCTCGATGCAGGACGCCGCGTGATCTGGAACATGGGAGCAATCGCCGCGCGCGACGACGAAAAGGGACTGAAGCTTTTTCGCGAAGTGCTGCTCGCGTCCTGCAGTATCCCCGGCTTCTTTTCCCCCGTAGGCATCGAAGTCGAGGCAAACGGTAAGCACTTTCAGGAGATGCACGGCGATGGGACGCTGACCGCGCCTTTCTTCGTCGTCCCGGAATCGATGCTTTCGGCTGGTGCTACGCGACCGCCGCTCGGCCAGGTCTATGTCATCGTCAACTCGAAGCTCGATCCTGAGTTCAAGATGCCGGAGCGCAATATCCCCGGTGTGCTTGGGCGCTCCATTGGGGTGGCGCTGACATCGGCGCTGCGCACGGAAGTTGCCCTGCTCTCTGTGGGCGCGAAGCGGCACGGAATTGGGTTGCACGTCGCCCGTGTCGACCCGGCATTCAATTATCCCTCGCGCGGTCCCTTCGACGGCAAGTACATGCAGGCGCTTTACGAATTCGGCGTCGGTGCCGGAAAGAAAGGCACCGCATTCGAGGATGTGCTGCCCGACGTCTCGCTGCGCAGATCGACCGCCCAGTAAGCCTAAGGATACTGGCTCCAATTACCGAACGCTCGTGATTTGTGACTGCGATCGACGCGGCCTCGCCGGCAGAGGTGCGATCGCGCAAGGTGATCGGCGCGGAGTGCTGAAGGCGCTTCGTCAACCGTATTTGAACCAATTGCGGCCATATTGCGACTAACCGGGTGGCGCAGAAAGCATCGCACGGTACTGCCGCTTCGCCCGATAGGGGTCGGCGCCCGGCAGGAAGAACGGAGGGGCTACAATGGGTTATTCTCGTGTCATCACGTGGACTCGCGCATTGCTCGTGGGTTCAGCGATGTCATTGGCAGCGGCAGTTCCTGCATTGGGACCGGCCGAGGCGTTGCCGAGCTACGATGGCCTGTGGAGCGTTGTGATCATCACTCGAGCCGGCATTTGCGACCCGTCCTATCGCTACCCGATCCGCATCAGCAACGGCCACGTCCTCAACGCCGGAAGGTCGCAGGTGCACATCACCGGCAGAGTTGGGAAGAACGGAGCGGTCGTCGTCAACGTCAGTCAGGGCGACAAGACCGCATTCGGCACGGGTCGCCTTGCCGAAACCACTGGCGGCGGTTCATGGATGGGCGGAAATGGCGTCTGCTCGGGCGTGTGGCAGGCGGAACGTCGCAGCTGATTGCATAGTGTGGGTCGAGAGACCCAAGCAATCTGGTTTCGCCCGGGCCCCGGCCCGGGCGTCGCTTATTCCGAAATGCTCCTTGCCGGCACGCCACGTGCTGATGCGCCTTTGCCCTGTTGAGCCTCATGCACGCCGCCAAGCGAGACATATCAGGGGCCCCATTGCCGGCAACGCTGGTCTATGGGACGGCCCTCACCTGCGGGTTGCTTGCCGCGATCGCCGTGCAGATCCAGCTCAACCGCGCCGGATTTGATTTCGTCAGCCTGTGGCAGAACCTGTTTCCGAGCGGGGCAATGCAGCTGCGCACCGCGGGACCGTGGTGGGCGATTGCCGGGACGGCCTTCGTGGTCAGCGGGGCGGTCGCCGCGGCGCTGAGCCGGGTTACGCTGCCATGGCGGCGCCTGCGCCTGCTGCGGTGGAGCGCAGGTGCCTTGACCGTGTTCGTGCTGGCGGATATTGGCCATCACGCAACGGCATTTCACCCGGCCGAGGCAGCCGCAATTACCGCGGCGAGCTTGGCGGTGCTGGCGGTTGCCGCCCTGATGGCCTTGTGTGGCGCCTATTTTACCGTGCGGCGCTAGCTGTATTCAACCTTCAGCTGCATAAAAAATAACGGGAATTTCCGGGAACCCATCGAACCTTGACCGCGTTCGCGCGACTAAGTGTCAAGCGGTAGTGCGAGCTTTGCGATTACGCGTTGCGCTTCCCCCCTTGTTCGACCCAAGCCTGACGCGCGAGCAGCGGAAACCTCGATGGCATTTGTTGCCGACTGCGCACCCGCCGATTCGACCACGAGCCGCGGCCCCTCCCCGTGGGTGGCTGCCTTTTTGACGGTGCTCACTCCCGGTCTCGGGCACCTCTATATCGGCCAGCCGCGACGCGGCATTACCCTGTTCATCCTTGTCCTTATCGCCGATACGCTCTTGATGTTCGCAATGATGGGGGTGCTGGCGCGCTTCTGGATGTTCGCGATCAGCTTCGCGATGCTGGTCGGGCTCTGGCTCTTCATACTGATCGATGCGGTGGTGCGCGCCCGTCGCACGCCGGCGTCTGCCCTGCAAGGGCAAAACCGGTGGACGATCTACGTCGGCGCTTTCGTGCTTGCCTGTCTCGTCTTTGCGGCGCCCTGCATCTATGCTTTGCAGGCTCACGCCTCCGGCCGGCTGCTTTGGCTGAGCGTCAACAGCTCGAGCATGGAACCCACCCTGGAGACGGGCGAATATCTTCTGGCCGATGCCACCTATTATCACAGCCGCATGCCGATGCGGGGCGAGGTGGCGGTCTACAAGCATCCGACGCAACCCGAGCTCTACTACATCAAGCGCATCGTCGCGGTGGAAGGCGATCGCGTCGCCATCAAGGGCGGACACGCCATCGTCAACGGGATGGCGGTCGAGGAGCCCTATGTCGAGGAGGGCGCGGCGGCGGGGCCGTTCGCAAACCTGCCGGAGACGCAAGTGCCGGCGGGCTGCGTCTTTGTCCTGGGCGACAATCGCGCCCACAGCGTGGATTCCCGCGATACCGTGGCGCACGGTCCGGTCCCGCTCGCAAATCTGATCGGACGCGTGACGGACGTTGCCATCTCGCGTCATCTGGCACGCATGGGGCGGTGGATCGGAACGCCCAGCAACTGGTGACTTTCTGCTCTATCGCACGAGCTCGCGTATGGCCGTGTCGAGCCCATCGAGCGTGAGCGGATACATTCTGCCCCCCAGAAGCTGGCGCATGAGTCCGATCGAGGCCGTGTAGCCCCACTCCCGCTCCGGCACCGGATTGAGCCAGACGCAGGCCTGATAGGTGCGCATGACCCGCTCCATCCACACCGCACCGGTTTCCTCATTGTAATGCTCCACCGAGCCGCCGGGCGCCATGATCTCGTAGGGCGACATCGACGCATCGCCGACGAAGATCACCTTGTAGTCGTGGCCGTAGGTATGCAGCAGCTCGAAGGTCGGCGTGGTGTCGTCCCAGCGCCTGCGATTTTCCCGCCAGACCTTCTCGTACAGGCAGTTGTGAAAATAGAAATGCTCCATGTGCTTGAACTCTGCGCGCGCGGCCGAGAACAGCTCGGCGGTGGCCTTGACGTGCCAGTCCATGGAGCCGCCGATGTCGAAGAACAGCAGGACCTTCACGGCATTGTGCCGCTCGGGGCGCAGCAGGATGTCGAGATAGCCCTTGTGCGCGGTGCGCGCGATGGTGCCGTGGAGGTCGAGCTCCTCGGGCGCGCCGGTGCGGGCGAACTTTCGCAGCCGGCGCAGCGCGATCTTGATGCTGCGCGTGCCGAGCTCGACCTGATCGTCGAGATCCCTGAACTCGCGCTTGTCCCATACCTTGACGGCACGGAAGCTGCGGTTGCCGTCCTGCCCGATGCGCACTCCCTCGGGATTGTAGCCGTAAGCTCCGAACGGCGAGGTCCCGGCGGTGCCGATCCATTTGTTGCCGCCCTGGTGACGCCCCTTCTGCTCGGCCAAGCGCCGGCGCAGCGTTTCAAGCAGCTTGTCGAGACCTCCCATCGCCTCGATCTGCGCCTTCTCCTCGTCTGTAAGGAATTTCTCCACGAGCTTGGCGAGCCATTCCTTCGGAACCTCGACCGCAAGCGCCTCATTCATGGTGGCAAGCCCGTTGAATACGTGGCCGAACACGCGGTCGAACTTGTCGAGGTTGCGCTCGTCCTTGATGAGAGCGGCACGCGAGAGGTAGTAGAAATTGTCCACCCGCCGGCCGGCGAGATCCTTGTCCATGGCCTCGATCAGGGTGAGGTATTCGCGCAGCGTGACGGGAACGCCAGCGGCCCTGAGCTCATGAAAGAAGGTGACGAGCATCACCGTTACAATAGCGCAAGGGTCACCGGCCTGACCATGCGCGTGATCCGGCCTCCGGAGAAACGCGAACCATGCCAACGTGTTGTGGCGGTTAATTTTGGACTCGCTTTAATTCGTAAAGGCGATTATCCCGTACTTGACAGAACCGATTATCCATGGCAATATCCTTCCATAGTCGGGAGGGTTCCATGGCAAAACGTCCCAAGCCGGTTCACCAGCTTACGAAAGCTGAATTCGACGATCTTTTCCCCCACGAAGATGCCTGCCGGGCCTACCTGGTGGCGCGCCGCTGGCCGGAGGGCGTTCGTTGCCCGCGCTGCGGCAACCCCACGGTTTACGATCTGCCGTCGCGCAAATGGCACTGGCAGTGCGAAAAATGTGCGCCAAACGGCTACCGCTTCTCGCACATTGCGGGCACGATCTTCGAGAACACGAACAAGCCGCTTCGCGACTGGTTCAAGGTTGCCCACCTCATGCTCACCAGCAAGAATGGCATGAGCGCGTTGCAGATCATGCGCTACATGGGCTTTGGCTCGTACAAAACCGCGTGGGGCATGTGCCACAAAATCCGCGTCGCGCTTATGGAGGACATCGAAAAGCTTGGCGGCATTGTCGAGGTAGACGAAACCTACGTCGGCGGTTCTGACAAAAATCGTCATTGGGATAAAAAGAGCCATACTCGCGGCCGTGGTGGGGCTATGATCCACGCAAGACTGCGGTTGTCGGCGCCGTGAAGCGCAAGGGCAACGTAGTCGCGCGCGTTGTCTTGGGCACTGACGAAACGACCGTCACGGAATTCATTCGCGAGACAGTTTCGACCAAAGTAAGTTTGCTTTGTACCGACGACTATTCTTCCTATCGCAAGCTCGGGAAGGAATTCCCGCACGCCGCTATCAGTCACAGCACCGGACGCCACGTTGTCGGTGCGGTCCATACAAACACAATTGAGGGTTTCTGGTCGCTCTTGAAGCGCGGCATCATGGGCTCGTTCCACAAGGTCAGCCGCAAGTATCTCCCGCTGTACGTCGCAGAGTTTTCGTTCCGATATAACAATCGGGAAAATGCGGACATCTTCGGCGCGGCAATTGCACGGTGTTAACCGTGCAAATTCGCGGAACATTATTCGCAATTTTCTTTTTTTGGACACTTGCGGAATTTCTTAGTTGGGAAACAGCATCATGGCCCGGCCCCTGTTTGGTGGAGATAGAGCACAAAAACAATCAGGAGTCCGCCACCAATAATAGCCATGAAAACTGCGCCACTTTCTTTACTGGAATGCTTATTCTCAGCAGCAGAAGCGCCGAATTCCTCAAGACTGGCGATAACGATAAAGTCGTTGTTGCAGCCTTCACTGTTGTCCTTGCTATCTCCACGATTGGTCTGTGGCTCGCAACCGTAGGACTCCAAATATCCACCCGGAGACTGTTCGAATCTGGAGAAAACCAATTCGCTCTTGCCCGCAATGAATTTCTTTCTTCGCACAGACCAAAACTTCGACTCAAACATATCTGGTTTGCTACGCCAGACGGGGAGACCCCCACTCACAACATTCGGAATCAACCTCTCACTGTCACCCTGGATATTGTGAACATTGGACGTACTGACGCCTTCATTGATTTCATAAACTTTACTACGTTGATTTTGTTTTCTGGGGATCATCTCCCCCAACGGCCGCCCTATGACAACCCCGACCATCCGGTTAATAACTTCGGGCTTCGAAAAGTAGAACCCGGATTGACCGCTAGATGCCCGGTATCCGATCGCAGAATTTTGAGCACTCAAGAATTCGAAGAACTCCAAATGGGGGCTGTCCGTCTGTACTATGTTGGATCGATTGGTTATCGGGACACTCTCGGATATTTGAGACAAACTGCCTTCTGCCGATACTTCAAAGGGCCGGCTGAAATTGATGTCGATCCGGTGCGCCTCGGCCCGTTCTATCGGGATGACCATCCCGATTACGATTATCGAGATTAGAGCCAACCAGCCCCATCCCCGCGTCGGCCTGTTCGGCGGCATCATGGTGCCTTATTCTACTTCTGTCAAGTCCGGGATAATCGTCTTCGTAAAATTACAACGTATGATTGCATATCAGAATATTTCAACGAACGACCCCTCGACGCTGGCAAGCAATCCTTCCGCGCCCAAGAGCATCATCACGCAATCGCGCCTTGCCGCGGCGCGGCTTCTCAAGGAACATGCCGCAACGAGGCCGTTACCCATTCGTGCGTGACGTCAGAGAAAACGAGAGAGGAGACACCGGATGCCCCGTGAAAAATTCATCATCGAGCCGCACTTCCGCCTGCAGGAATGGGTGGCGGAGGAAAAGGGCTATTTCCGGCAGGAGGGGCTCGATTACGTCTTCCAGGAGCTGATCCAGTCGACCGACGGCGCGCACCACTACAAGGGCGACAGGATGGGCGCGATGCAGTCCTTCGAGCGCGGCCGCACTTCCGATGTGAGCTGCGCCTGCCATTGGACCGTCGGAGTGGCAGCATCCAAGGGCAATGGCCGGCTCTATGCCGACGTCTACTCGGTGGCGCCCTCGGGCGTGTTCGTTCCCACCGACTCGCCGGTGAAATCGCCCGAGGACCTTGCAGGCGTCCCCATCGCGGTGGGCTACCAGTCCGGAAGCCACTACTCGACCATCCAGGCGCTCGAGCAATACATGCCCGCGAGCAAGATCAATCTGACCTTCGCCGACGGCATGCTGTTTCACCGCCTCGATCAGCTGATCGAGGGAAAAGCACAGGCGTCCGCGCTGTTCAGCGGCCCCTACTACTTTGCCGAGCAGCTTGGCTTCCGCAAGGTGATCGATACCACCTTCATGATCGCAACCATGGTGACCGGAGATCCCGACCCCGCCGATCTGCGCAAGTTCTTCGCAGCGCTCAAGCGTGCGCAGCGCGATATCGACCTGCGGCCCGACCTCTACACCCATTATTACAGGAAGGAGTTCCCCGCGCGCTATCATGCCACCATGGACACGCGGCGCTGGGGGCCGGGCGAACGTCTCGTGTTCGAGCCCTATACCAAGGAGGTCTACGAGGAGACCTTCCGCTGGATTGCCGACCACGGCATATTTGCGGACAGCGGCATGGGCTCCGGCACCTACGAGGAGGCCGTCATCCGCACGGCGCAGTAGCCCCGCTCACGCAGTTGGGCGGCCGGCGGCGCACAAAATTTGTAGTTGAAACGTAAGGCGGGATTATCCCGGCCGCCCGGCCGGGATGCGGTGGCTTGAGACAGGCGGACGCCTGCCGCCGAGGTCCGCCTTTTCGGCAAGCCTGAGCCAGCGCTCCTGCAGGCTCCGGCAGCTTGCGACGACTTCGGGCGAGCTTGCTATCCTCGCGCGGCGCGCACACTCCGCGGCTTGCTCCCGGCAGTATCTTGCATAGGACGACATCGCACGCTGCTCACGCACAGGTCACCGAACCCGCTGCGCTCATGGAATTGCGCCACGGCCGGCAACCGCCAGTATTTGTGTCGATGCCGCATAACTCAAGGCAATGATCGCCTGCGGAGCCAACTTTGCGGCGATCTGTTGTATGGGGGCCACAGCCGCGTGAGGCTTGGCGGATCGCAATCCTCATCCATGTTTGGCTTTGGAGGATTGCGACCAATCATTGTACCATCATCGGCAATCGCGATGCGCGCCGACGCAGGCGACGATTGTCAGTTGATACGGGCAATGAATACCTTCCACGATGCGGCATATACGATGGCGGCCGTAAGCGCCATCCTTGCGCTCTATCGCGCTCTGATCGAGAAGGGCCTGTTGTCGCGGGAGGAGGCGGTGCGGCTTCTGCTTGATGAGGCGGTGGCGCGGGCAATCCAGGCGGAAGCGCAATCTCAGGAAGGCGGCTCCGGCCGCACCCCGGCGGATATCAACCGCCAGTCCGCCGAAATCCTCAAGTTCATCGCCGAGAAACTCTGACCCGCCGGCCCTTTTGCTTGCGCCTCCATCTCGCGGTGGCGCGATCATCGCACGCCATGGCACGCCACCGCCTCACATTTCCGCCGCATCCCGCATGTTTATCTTCCCCGTCGCGCTCATTGCCGCGGACACCATGCGTCATTTTACCCTCCCGATCCTCGCCGTCACCTCTCTTCTGCACTCGACATGGTGCGCAGACGGCGCCCGCGCCCAGCCAGGAGCCGCCGGGGAACTGCGCATTGAATGGCAGGTCAAGAATCGCTTTCGGCTGTTCCGCAATGAGGCCGATTTCATGCGCCAGGTCCGCGCCAGTCGCGGCGATGGAGTGCTGGCGGCGGAGCGTCGTCTGGCGCGCGAGACCGACGGCCGCGGCTGGGCGCGCGACGTGGTTGAGCGGCTATGCGTCGATCGTTCCGGCAGCCTGCTCGAAACGTGCGAGCGCGACGGCGAGCGCGAGAGCTTTTTGACCCCGCGCGATCACCGCATCGGCGCAGCGCTTGCCGGCACCGTGCCGGCGAATGCGAGATGCGTCTGGAGCTTTGTCGACGGCGATGGTTCCGCGCGGGAGGTGAATGCCGCCTGCGAGGAGGAGATCAAGCTCAGAGTGCGCTACGGGCACCCGACGCACGCACGCGTCAGCATGGTCCTGCAGGACGGCACGGCACGGCAGCTGGAAACTGAAATTCAGGTGCGCGACGTGCTGATCGCGGGGCTGGGCGATTCAATTGCTGCCGGTGAAGGCAATCCGGACCGCCCGGTGCAACTGTCCGACGAGGGATTTTGCTTCAGGCGCATAGGGGGAGCGGATTATTTCCGGCCCGGAAGAGCGCGTTACAGCGGAAACAAATCCTGCGAGACCGTGCCCGGCGACGAGGGGAAGTTGGACGACTGGGCGCGGCACGGCGCACGCTGGTTGAGCGGCGCCTGCCATCGCTCGCTGTACAGCTACCAGACGCGCACCGCGCTTGCGCTTGCGGTGGAGAATCCTCACCTTGCCGTCACCTTCATTCCGCTTGGCTGCTCGGGCGCTACCGTCGATATCGGCTTTCTCGGCAACCTGCGGGCGCTGGAGTGCCCGAGCCCGGGCACCGCCAATCCTTGTCCGCGCACGGTTCGCCCGCAGATGGCGGAGCTGACGGAGATCATGGCGACCGCGCACCGCGCCAATCCCGCGCGCGCGCTTGATCTGGTGCTGCTCACCATCGGGGCCAACGACGTCATGTTCTCCGGGCTGATGGCCAACATCATCATCGAGCCCGGCACGGAACGCAGCCTGCTTGCGCGTGCCGGCAAGATCATATCCATCGAGGAAGCGCAGAGGATACTCGATCACGAGCTGCCCGGGAATTTCGCCCGGGTGCGTGCCGCGCTCAAGCCGTTCGTCGGCGGAAACCTGTCCCGCGTCGTCTACCTCACATATGCGAATCCTGCCCTGGCCGGACCCCATACGCCTTGTTCCGGCGGACGCGACGGCTTCGACGTGCACCCGGCTTTCGGCACCGATGGGGAGCGGCTGCGACAGGTCGCCGATTTCGTTGCACGGCGGTTTCTGCCGCGGATGAAGGCGCTGGCGCGCTGTGAAGAGTCCGGAAACTGCCGCGATCCGTCGACCGAGACCATGACCTTCGCGGACGCCCACCAGCAGCAGTTCGCATACCACGGCGCGTGCGTGCGCTCCCGTGATGATCCGCCATTCGACCGACAGTGCTTTACCGCGAATGGCGAGAGCTTTCGCAGCGGACTGACCACCGCCGCGATAGACCCGATGTCATGCGGCTATCCGCCGAACGAGTTCCGCCCCTATGCTTCGCGTGCGCGCTGGATACGGACAGCCAATGACAGCTACATGACCGCCATGACCTACCCCGTCGGCCTTCCCCTCATCCTGCAGCCCAGTGACCTGCATGATGCAATCTGGGCAATCCTGGCCGCCGTCTACGGCGGTGCCGTCCACCCGACCGCCGAGGGCCATGCTGCCATGGCAGACGCCGCCCTGCCCGCGGTGCGGGAAGCCCTCGGATTGGCCGAGCACTCAAGCGCGGTCCGCAGCGAGCCTTTGCCCGCGCTCAACGCTCCAGCGGCGCAAGTTCCCTCCGTCGCGCATTGATAACGGCCGCGCGGTTGCGCGGCTGCACAGCCTCAAAGCCGCCCTGCGTCACCATTCGCGGATTGCAAAGATTGACGCAGCGTAGAGGCGAGGCTGGCACCCTCGCGGTTTGCCAGGAGTGGTTTTGAAACCCGCCCCTTGCCGCCTCACGACGGCCATGCCCTCACGCCACCCCGAGCTTCTTCTGCAGGCTGGTTGAGGACGTCGTGTACTGAAAGATCAGCCGCTTGTCGGGATAGACATAGCGGAACGCCTTCTGCGCCATGAGCGCGCCTTCGTGGAAGCCCGACAGGATGAGCTTGAGCTTGCCCGGGTACCAGTTGATATCGCCAATGGCGAAAATGCCGGGCAGGCTCGACTCGAATGTCGCGGTGTCGACCACGACATATTCGCCATCCTTCATCTCCATTCCCCAGTTTGCGACCGGGCCGAGCTTCATGGTCAGCCCGAAGAACGGGAGCAGCGCATCGCACGCGATATCGAAGCTTGATCCGTCGCTGCGCTTGACGACGGCTTTCTCCAGTTGTCCGCCCTCCCCTTTCAGCGCCGATACCTGCCCGAGCACAAAATCGATTTTCCCCTCGCCGACCAGCGCCATCATCTTGTTGACGCTGTCGGGCGCCGCGCGAAACTCACTGCGGCGATGCAAAAGCGTGAGGTGGCTTGCGAGCGGAGCCAGATTCAGCGTCCAATCCAGCGCAGAGTCTCCGCCGCCGACGATCAGGAGGCGCTTGTCGCGGAACGATTCCAGCTGACGAACGGAATAGAAAACGGACGCGTTCTCGTAAGCCTCGATGCCCGGGATGGGCGGTCGCTTGGGCTGAAAAGAGCCGCCGCCGGCGGCGATGACGATGACCTTGATCTCGAACATCTTGCCGCGATCGGTCGTCACGCGGAACAGCGGATCTCCGATCCGTTCGATTGACTCGACCATTTCCTGCAAATGAAACGTCGCGCCGAACGGCTTGATCTGCGCCATGAGGGCATCGCAGATGCCCTGCCCGGTGATGTACGGAATTCCGGGAATGTCGTAGATCGGCTTTTCAGGATAGAGCTCGGCGCATTGCCCGCCGACCTTGTCAAGGATGTCGACGACATGCGCCTTCATGTCGAGCAGGCCGAGCTCGAATATGGCGAACAGCCCGCACGGTCCGGCGCCAATGATGAGAACGTCGGACTTGATGGGTTCCGTCATAGGCCGCGCGCTCTTTCGATTCAGGCCTGACGCTGGGGCGTGCGCACGACGAGGCCGTCGAGTTCGGCGGTGACCTTGATCTGACAGGACAGTCGCGAGTTTTCCTTCACTTCGTAACCGAAGTCGAGCATGTCCTCTTCCATCGGCGAAGGCTCCCCAACCGCTGCACGCCATGCCTCCTCCACGTAAACGTGACAGGTGGCACAGGCACAGGCCCCGCCGCATTCCGCCTCGATTCCCGGAACGCCGTTCTTGATCGCGGTCTCCATGACCGTCGCGCCGAGCTCGCCATCGACGGTGCGGGACGTGCCTTCGTGGTCGATATAGGTAATTTTCGGCATGCAGACGGGGGAAGGAGGAACAATATTTTTTTGACAGCGCCGGTCCTATAGCGGGTGGCTGGCAGAGGCGCCAGACATGACCGGCACCGCCAAATGCCTAGCGGACCGCAAGCAGCGCCCTGATGGCGGCTGTGCCTCTGTGATGGTGCTGGCAAGCCAGCGATGGGCTCGAGCAAATCGGGCCGGATCGCAGTCCCGCGCCGCAAGCTCCAGTCCCTCGGCGGCCGCGGCCACTTTCCAGGCGCCAATGCCGCGCGCCGAGCCTGCAATGGTGTGGGCGAGGACGCCGGCGACCTTGCGTGAGGACTGCTGCATGCGCGCCAGCAGCATGCCAGCCTGACGATCGAACAGGCTGAGCACCTCCGCCTCCAGGCTCTTCTCGCCGCAGGTCATGCGCGCGAGGTGAGCGAGGTCGATTGTTTGTTCCGGCGGCAACACGGTTTGACCGAGACTGGGGGAGCGCCCTGGTTCGATGCGCGCGCCGGCGCCTCCCGGAGAGAGGCGATCGGAAGCCTTTGAATCCTCCTCAAGCATAAGTTTTCCGAAATTGCCCTTGGTCCTGCCGCAAAAATGGTCGACAACCACCAAAGCTTGGTAAACCCGAGCTCCGGAAAGCCCGATCCGCCGCCTCTTGCCCTGCCATGGTTAGCAGCGAGCTTGTGTTGAATGTCGCAAGATTCGGCGCCTCCAAAGCCCGGCCGGCCGGCGTTTATCCAGTATTATCCTACAGTTAAGGACACTCGAGAAGCATCAGGCCCACCAGGCTCGCATCGATCCGTAAGTCTGGTACAAGCGGCAATCGGCGTTTTGTGCTAAGAGGACCCGACGGGGCAGGTGCAAGTGAGAACAACGGCCGCTCGGACGGCCTGCCCGTTAACGATGATTAAAGACACCTTAACAACCAGTTTCCTTTGGTCTGCCAAGCCGATAGGATAGCCGGCGGCAGGCGAAGGACTGTGCGGCGCGTGTACTGCCCGACTGCCCGAGGGGGACCCGACGGCGAATTCAGGCGTGCGCGCTCGTCACGCGGCGAGGCACGCATTGCTGCCGCGGCTTAAAGTGCGAGGCGACGACCGACATGGCGAACACCCCGAAGAAGATCAAGGACCCGACTGAAGCGGCCCTGTCGGCCATTCAGGACGCGCTTGCCATTCGGGACATGCCGGCCCCGCAACCGGACACGTCGTCTTCGGGTGGTATCGAGGTGCCTGCCGCCGAGGAGCAAGCTTCCGAGCCGGCAGTTTCCGAGCCGGCATCGCCCGAGCCGACATTTTCCGAGCCGGCATTTTCAGAGCCGGCATTTTCAGAGCCACCTTGGCGAACGGTCCGCGCAAGCGCGCCTGCAAGCGACCAGGTCGATGCAGAGGAGCGAGCGGCGCAAGAGCGCGATGTGCCGCGGCGCCCCGCCAACGACGATCGCGAATCGATCGGACAGATCCTGCACACGCTGCAGCGCCGCCCGGCGCGCACGACCTACACCATCGCCACCGTGCTGGCCGTCGCCTGGATACTGGTCGCGCTGCTGCTCGGCTGGGCCTATCTTCCGCAATTGCAGACTGCGCTCGCTCCTTCCGGGTTGACGGCGCCGGTGCTGACGGCGCTCGGCGCGATCTTCTGCGCGCCCATTATCTTCTTTTATGGCCTCGCCTACATGGCGTGGCGCTCGCAGGAGCTTCGTCTCATCACGCAGTCGATGGCCGAAGTCGCGATGCGATTGGCAGAGCCGGAGACGGTCGCGCGCGAATCCATCGTCACCGTGGGGCAGGCGATCCGGCGCGAAGTTGCCGCCATGGGCGACGGCATCGAACGCGCGCTCGCGCGCGCCGCCGAGCTCGAGACGCTGGTCGCGAACGAAGTTTCAGCCCTCGAGCACGCGTACAACGACAACGAAGTGCGCATCCGGGCGCTGCTCCAGGATCTGGGCAGCCAGCGCGACACGCTTGTCGGCCAGGCCGGACAAATCCGCGATGCCATCAACAGCGTCCATCTCGATCTCAGCCACGATATCTCGCAGATCAGCGAGCTCGTCTCGGAGCAGGTCAACGAGGCGTCGCGGCGAATCACCCATATGCTGTCGGAGAAGGGCGAGCACATCACGCGCGCGCTGGGACAGGCGGGCGACGGCATGATCCAGTCGCTCGGCGAACGCGGCGGCGATCTGCTCGAGCGCCTGCAATCGACCAGCGAGGAAACCTCGCAAGCAATGTCGGCCGCAAGCGACCGCCTGACCTCGACGCTCAATTTCAAGACCGATCACATCGGCGACGAATTCACCGAGATTACGGCCAATCTTCAGCACATGATGTCGGTGCGGCTCGACCGCGTCACCGAGGGCTTTGCGCAGAAGTCGGCGGCGATCCTGGACATGATGAGCAATCGCTCGCAGCAGATGACCGACCTGATCGTGGATACCGGAAACCAGCTTGCCGAGACCATTTCCGGCCGCGTCGAGGAAGTGAACACCACGCTCAAGAATACCGGCGATTCGCTGGTTCTCGATCTGAGCCTGCGCGGCGGCGACGTCGTCTCCAAGCTTGAGCAGACCGGCACCCGCATCACGGACTCCATCGTGCAGCGCAGCGAGCGGGTCACCGATCAGTTTCACGAGAGCGTGGCGTCGCTTGGCGACGTGATTGGCAATCGCGGCGACGCGGTGCGTGAGATGCTCGCGGCTCGGCTGCAATCGTTCGAGGAAATGTTCAATCACGGCGGCGCGGAGCTTGCCGAACGGATCGCGCGCGACTCCACCACGCTCGGCAACCTCATCACCCGCCATCTGGCCGAGTTCGACCGGACCGTGAAGACGTATGGCGGCGAGATGGTTGAACGACTGGGCGAGCGCAGCAAGGATATCTCAAGCGCGATGCGCGACTACCTGGACAATTTCGATACCCGCGTGACCACAAAATCGGCCGAGGTAACCACCACTCTCGATCAGCAATTCACCCGCTTCCGTGACGCGCTGGAAGGCCGCTCTCAGGCGCTCAACGAAGCGCTCGGCTCCCGCGTCATGGACATCGCCAAGACCATGGCCGAAGGCGGCAAGGAGGTGGTCGGGGCGCTCGACAAGCGCATTGCCGACGTGACCAACGTCATCAACGTACGGGGCGCGAAGCTTACCGAAAGCATCGGGGCCAAGATCGAGGACATCGACAAGGCGCTCGGCGCCCATGCGACCGAAGCCGCCAACAGCCTGGACACGCGCATCGGACGCTTCGAGCAGCTTCTGGTCGGACGGGTCGAGGCGGTGGCCAGCGCGATCGAGGCGCGCAGCCAAGCCGCCGCGGACCTGCTCAGCACGCGGACCGAGCATCTGGGCGGCACGATCGGAACCCGCGCCAACGAGGCGGCGCAGACGCTCCACGCGCTGACCGCCACTTCGGCAGAAGCCATCAACGCCCGCATCGAGCAATGGAGCAACACCATCAAGTCCGCGACTGCCGAGAGCGAGCGATCCATCGGCAATTTGACGACTTCCGCCTCGGACCTCATCGGCAGCAGGCTCCAGAAGCTCAGCGAAGCGGTCAAGACCGACGTCAGCGAAGCCGAGCGGCTGCTCGGGCAGGTCACCGCCAGCACGACCACTGCCATTCGCTCCAGCGTGCACGACGCGGAGCGGCTGATCAGCGGAATATCCAGCGGGGTGAGCAACGTCCTCAAGCAGAATGCCAGCGAGGTCGAGCGTGCGCTGCTTTCGGTCAGCAACGAGGTGGCACGCAGCTTCGTCGGCAAGGCCGACGAGATTTCCACCGCGGTAAGCCAGCGGGCCGCCGAGATGACGCGGATCGTCGACGACAAGTCGAGCGGTCTGCTCACCGCTCTCACCGCCAAGAGCGAGGAATTCGCCAGCGAAGTGGGCCGCGTGACCGAGCATGCCGTCAAGGCGATCGAGGCCAAAGGATTCAACTTTACCCAGACCATGATGGACAACAGCGAGCAGATCGCCCGCCTCATCAACGAGGCGAGCGATGCTGCCACCGGCGCCGTCAATCAGTCCCTCCAGAACCTGCAAGGCAGCCACACCGCCGCCACTCAGACGGCGGCTGAAGCCGTCACGCGCACGATCAAGGAGCTGCGCGAGACCGCCGAGATGGCCACGCAGAGTGCGTCGAAGACGATCGCGCGCACGATGCGCGAGCTGCAGGAATCGACGCAAGCCGCGGTGGAGCACTCCAAGCAGAGCGCCTCCGCCGCGATCTCCGAGATTCTCGAGACCCAGAACATGTTGCGGTCGGATACGACCGCGCTGTTCGAGCGGTTGCGCGAGGCAAACATCCTTTTGCAGGAGGTTCTCAGCGGCGCGCACGAGAACATGAGCGAGATCGAAAGCACGCTGGTCACGCGCGTATCCGATTTCGTTTCGGCGATGAACGATGTTGCGCTCAAGACCGGCTCGGCCAACAGCGAGGTGGAGCGCAACATCAATTCCTTCCAGAAGATGGCTGCGCAAACCATCAGCGATCTTACCCAGCTGGCTGGCCAGTTCGATGCACATGGCCGATCGCTGGCGGAGGCCGTTGCCCTCATCGACACCAGCAATCGGCGCACCGAAGGCACCGTTGCCGAGCGGCGCAACACAATCGAGCAGCTCGTGGCTACGCTCGAGGAAAAGAGCAACGACCTCGAGCAGCGACTTACGCGCTTTGCCGGCGTGCTCGACGAATCGCTGGAGGGGGCAACCGAACGGGCCCGCGAGATCGCCCGGCTGACCGCGGAATCGACCGCCGGCGGCGCGAAAGCCATTGCGGAAAGCTTCGAGGCGATCCGCAACAATGCCGACGAGGAACGCAAGCGCGCGGCAGACACCATGCACGAGATCTACGAGGGGGCGACGCAAGAATCGCATGCGATGTTCGAGCAGGCCGCCCAGCGCTTCGCCGATGTGCTTCAGGGCCTCAAGAGCATGGCCTCGGAGATGCAGCAGGAGCTCGAAACGACGCGCGGCGAGCTGCGGCGCGGGATCCTGGAGCTGCCGCAGGAGACCGCCGACAGCGCCGCACAGATGCGGCGCGTCATCGTCGACCAGATCGAGGCGCTGGCCGAGCTCAATCGCATCGTCGCCCGTCACGGCCGCGGGATCGACGCGGTCGAGCCGCTGGCGCGCCGAGCGGACACCGTCGATGCCGCCCCGCGCCGCGCCATCCGCGACGAGGCGCCATTCACCAACGGCGGGCAACGGGGCGAGCCCGCGCGGTCGCGGACTCCCGATATTGCCGGCGTGAGCGCGGCGCCGATCGCAGCTCGGCGCGCCGAGCCGCCCGCGCCAGGACCCGCGCCGGCAGGCGCCGGGCGCGCCGGTTGGCTGTCCGACCTGCTCACACGCGCCTCGCAAGACCCGGACAGTGCGGTGCGTGAGCCGGCGCCGGCGCGCGAATCGCCCCCTGCACGCGAGGGCACGCAGGGGGGTGCGAGCGGCGAGCGAACGACGATCGAATCGCTCGACTCGCTTGCCGTCGACATCGCGCGCATGATCGATCACGACGCCGCGGCTGACCTCTGGGATCGTTATAATCGCGGCGAGCAGAACGTGTTCTCGCGCAAGCTCTATACCAATCAGGGGCAGAAGGCGTTCGAGGAGATTCGCCGCAAGTATCGCAGCGACCGCGACTTCATGCGCACGGTCGATCGCTATATAGGCGAGTTCGAGCGCCTGCTCGAGGAGGTTTCGCGCGATGACCGCGGGCAGGCGGTGGCACGCACCTACCTGACGTCGGAGACCGGCAAGGTCTACACCATGCTCGCGCATGCCGCCGGGCGGTTCGATTGAGCGAGGCCCGGCGGGTTGGGTCGAGTTCTTCACGAGACCCAACCTCATGCCACCACGTTGGGTTACGCGCGGATGGATGGCGTCGCGCTTTGCCCAACCACCTGGGCCGCGCTAACCCAACCTACTTCAAGAACAGCTCGTTCCAGAGCTTCTCCCAGCGCGGCGCTTCGTCGGTCGATCTGATCGGATCGATCATTACATATTTGTTCGCATCGAGCAGCGTCTTCTGGGTTCGGCTCGCTGGCACACGTCCCATCTCGTTGAGCAAATGCATGCCCTCGGGCGAGAGCACAAAATCGGCGAACAGCAGCGCGGCATGCGGATGCGGCGCATTGGCGGCAAGCGCCAGCGCCTGCGGGCGCCCGACCAGCGGCTCTATCGGCCGCCAATCGATCGGACCGCCCTTGCTTTTGATCGAGTCGGCATTGCCGCTGTAGATGGTCAGGCAGACCTGCAGCTCGCCGGCAGCCACAAGCTGCGCCAGCAGCACGTGCCCCTTGCGCATTTCAGGCTTGAGCGCGGAGAGCTGGCGGAAGAGCTCCTCGCCGCGCGCCTCGCCCATGTAACTGATAACCCCGGACATCCAGTCATAATCGGTGGCCTCGAGCGAAAGCCGGCCCTTCCACGCCGGAGCGGCGAAGCCAGCAAGGGTGGCAGGCAACTCCTCGCGCTTGACCTTGGCGGTGTTGTAGCCGGTCACCCAAAGATTTGCCCGATCGCTGAACCAGCGCCGGTGTGGGGGAATGGCCCACGCCGGCAGATCGGCAACGTATGGGCTATCGAACGGCGCGATCACCTGCTCGCGCGCGAGCGCTTCGACTTCCGGTGCATTGGTCTCGACCATGTCCATGGCACGCCGGCGGCCGCGCGCCTCGGCCAGCGCCCGCTGCAGCACGTTCTCGCTCAATGCCCGCCACAACTGCACCTTGACGCCGTAGCGCCGTTCGAACACCTGCGCGAGCCGCGCCGACTCGGTCGTCGCCATGGAGGTGTACAGGGCAAGTGTCCCCTCCTCGTGCGCCTTGGCGATGAGCCTCTGCTCGCGGTCGGAGCCGCTGTAGGAATAGATGGAGGCATTATCCGTGCCGGCTGCCTGCGCGCGGGCGAGCACCGGCCACAACGCAAAGACGAGTGCCAAAAGCATTTGTAAAATCACGCCAGCGTTCCTGCTCGACGCGCCCTCGCGGCGTATTCTACCTGCTCGAGCGTGCGCAGGGCAAAGGCCGGCAAGTTCTGAAACGTCGGCGCAAACCCCATCCCTGCGTGCGCGACGTTGCGTACCCTACGAATCCACCGGGGAGTCGTACGAAATGAAATCTCGCGCGCTCTCGCTGTCGGTGCGGGTCGAGCGCTGGCCGATTGCGGGCGCATTTGCGATCAGCCGCGGCGCCAAGACCGAGGCGGTGGTCGTGGTCGCCGAATTGTCCGACGGCGCACACCGGGGGCGGGGCGAATGCGTGCCCTACCCGCGCTACGGAGAGACGGTGGCGCAAGTTATGGCAGCGATCGAGACAATGGCGGCTGACCTTGCCCGTGGTCTCGATCGAGAGGGCCTGCAGCAAGCCATGCACCCGGGCGCAGCGCGCAACGCACTCGACTGCGCTTTCTGGGATCTCGCCGCCAAACGCGCCGCACGTCCCGTGCATGAGCTTCTGGGCGAGCCCGCGCCCGCGCCCCTGACCACCGCCTACACCATCTCGCTCGCGGCGCCGCAAGCCATGGCGGAAAAAGCGGCGCAGGCGTCGGGCCGCGCGCTGCTCAAGGTCAAGCTGGGCGGCGCCGGCGATCCTGCCCGGATCGCCGCCGTGCGGCGTG
>Ga0306923_10000617_pt1 | contig 28321 bp, 31 predicted proteins | sample sta12Can44000108_FD_203841 | JGI IMG/M metagenome (GOLD analysis project Ga0306923, IMG submission 203841) | Lab enrichment of tropical soil microbial communities from Luquillo Experimental Forest, Puerto Rico - statanox.12C.anox.44.000.108 (v2)... | ecosystem: Environmental > Terrestrial >... | reverse complement strand
CTGGGTCGCCGGATTGGGGTTTCGGAGGCCAAGGGACATGCAGCGCGATCCCCTCGCCATTTTGCTTGCCGTGGGCGTCGCCGTTTATGCCGCTGTTGTAGCCGACAGCCTGGCACGCGACGAATTTGGTTTGTCGAGCAAAGAGGTCTGCGTTGCCGCCTTGATCGCTGCCGCGCTGCTGGCGGCGTTCCTTGCGGCCTATTCCCTGTTAAGCCGAGCCGGCAAGGCCAATTAATCCACCACACTAGTGTCCTGGTTCTGACATTCGTATCATGTTGTGGCGGGTTCGTTTACGAATGTCAGAACCAAAGGACACTAGCAAATATCAGATTCTAGTGTGGTTTTGGATTTGACATTCGCTTTGAGAACCCGCCGCCATACTGAAGCGAATGTCAAATCCACCACACTAGCCAAGAGCCGGCCAACCGGCATACAAATTGCGCAGGAAATGTTCGGTCTGTTTCGAGGCGGATAGCAAGGGAGGCGATTTTGAAGCCAGTATCGCGAGTGGTTTTGCTTCTGGCCATCTGGGCGAGCCCTGCTCTCGCCGACAAGCTGGTCGACCCCACAACCGTTGCTCCAGAGTATCGGGAGGCCGCCGAACATCGGCGGGCGGAGCAGATCAAGCAGCGCGAATGCGCCAAGAAGGCCGAAATCGCAAAGGTGATGCCACGCGAACGGACGGCGTTCCTGCTGAAATGCCTGGATGGCGAGGCCTCGCAATAGTGCCCCCTGCAGCAGTCCGCTTCACTGCCTAGAGCGCGATTTTGCGCATCCGGGAATGCGCCGCGCCCGACGCTTTGTCCACCGCCGTTGTCTCGTTCGAACCGTCTGCCCAATTGCGATCGCGCGCAATTTGCCAGCGCCCAAGCTCCCTGCCGTCGATTTTCAGGCAAAAGCCAAAGGCACGCGGCGGAAGCGATCGCAAATTTGCGCGAGCCGTCCGAAGCGCTTCAGTCACGTCAACCGCGGTATGCAGGCGCTGCTCGATGACACGGGCGATTCCGCAAAGGTCAGGTTTGTCAAGAATTTCCACAACAAATAGCATGGGGGAGGTTCCAAATTCGCATCGTTGGAAATCTTATTCAACAAACACGTTAGTCTTCAACGTGAGATCGGCAAACAACCGGAGGTCTTGTCACTGCGTCTTGATCGGTGCCCAAAAATTGGGCTGGCAACATTGCCAACCATTTGCGCATGATTGGATCAATGTTGCGAACCTGATCTTCGGAGTCAATTGTCGAGGTGAGTGAGGCGTTATGAAGATATCCGACATTGCGTGTCTGCGTTGCGGGTCATCATACGAGGTCGCGGAATCCATTTCCGTTAGAGGCACGGCCGGACAGGCCAAATGCGTCATGTGCGGCGAGCTGATAGAAGCATGGCAGGAGCCGAAACTTAAGGCATTCCGCCTGGTGATGTCACCGGAACATCGGTATGCGCGTGTTCCGGGATCATCCGCATCAGGCATCGAACGATAATCTCACTCGTCGTCCCGGCGTTCGCTGGGACGACATCGAGAGTCGGAATCATGTGCAAAACCCGTCGATTGCGGCAGGTATCAGCTTGCGCCGGCCGGCAAGTCGCAAAAGACTTCATCCTGGGAGATATGCGTGCGCGGGGTGGAGCATGCGTCAGCAGGGTGTGGGGTTCGACTATCTTCGCTACAGGCAGTTGCTGGCTGAGGCCACGGACGAAAACAAGCGCCTGGCGCTAATCGACCTCTTGATCGAGGAGCGCGCCATGGAGCGGTTGGCGGCCCAGCGAAACTCGGATCGAGCCGCCATGACGGCGTCCACCGTCGCCAGAGTGTTGGGCAGGCCGCGCGGCTGAAGCTCTCACACTATTGCTGCAGCGAGGCTGCGTCGATTTTATCCGGTTGCGGCGCGGCCGCGAAAAGTCAGGCCCATCCGGTTCTTTCTGGATCCAGGTAACGCTGCATTCATAGACGGCGGTGCCATCAGCCATGACCAGGCGAAAACGCGGGGGCACGAAGGCCGGATCTTCGACATCGATCGCAGCGCCCTCCGGAGAGATATTTCGCACCACGCAGCTGATGATCGAACCGCCCTCCGACACATAGGCTAAATCGTTGATTTCAGTCCGTGGGTACTTGCGCCGTTCTTCCATGGGCATTCTGCCTTGATAACACTTTCGCGGTGCGAGAAGAGTGCGGTTGAATTGACGTTTCTGTAGCGCAGCTGTAGCCGCAAAACCTAAACAAACCACGCCTCCTCTCGCCTGGCTGTCCTGACAGAAGAGCTTGGGCGCCCTGACTTGCCGTTTGAAGCAATCGCGGGTTAGTTTTCGCTGAAGGCGGCAGCAGGCGCAGCGGCCGCCCCGGAAAACAATGCGCCGGCAAATGTCCCGTTTCGGATTTTGGAAACGCCAGGGCAAAACGTCAGGGGGAACACGTCATGTTCGAGGAACTCGATCGAAGGACGAGTCTGACCGGCAACCAGATCAAAATCCTGATTGCCGCCATCATCGGCGACGCGCTTGAATTTTTCGACTACTTCCTGATTGGCTTCGTGCTGGCCTTTCTGATCGGGCCATGGAAGCTGACCTTTGGCCAATCCGCCACGGTGCTGATGAGTTCGGGGATCGGGGCGATCATCGGCGCCTATGCCTGGGGCTGGCTTGCCGATCGCATCGGTCGGCGGAAGGTTTTCATCGGCACCGTCCTGAACTTTTCCCTTGCGACCGGGCTGCTCTATTTCACGCCCGACAATGGCTGGATCTATCTCACGGTGCTGCGCTTCTTCGTCGGTACCGGCGTTGGCGGGCTTTATTGCGTCGATCTGCCCCTGGTGCAGGAATTCATGCCGTCCTCCAGGCGCGGCTTCATCGGCGGCCTTGTGACCTGCGTGATTCCGCTCGGGGTCGGCATCGGCGCGGTGCTGGGGGCCTTCATGGGCACGGACCAGTGGCGGTTGCTGTTTGCGATCGGCGTGCTGCCGGCGCTGCTTGTGCTGCTGGTCCGGCTATGGGTCCCGGAGAGCCCGCGCTGGCTCTGCCGGCAGGGCCGCTATGAGGATGCGCGCAGGTCGCTGGCCTGGGCGCTCCAGGTCGATCCGGCCTCGCTGCCGTTGCCGACCGCGGCCGATGCCGGCCCGGTAATCACCACAAACTGGCTCGATCTGTTCAAATATCCGCGCAGCCTCGTGGTGTCCTGGTTGGGTAATGCCGGCGCGCAGACGGGAATTTACGGCGTCAACCTGTGGGCGCCATCGCTGTTCGTGCTGCTGTTGAAGGTCACGCCCCAGCAGGCGGCCAAGATGATGATCCTGCTGACCGTGTTCGGCTTCGTCGGACGGCTCTCATTCTCCTACTTCTCCGAGCTGATGGGACGGCGCAATGCCGGGGGGCTCTTGGGCCTGGGCGCTGGCGCGCTGACGATCATTGCGGGCTATAATTACGACGTGATGTGGGGAAGCGTGTCAGCGTTCTGGCTGATCCTTGCGGCCATGTCCTTCTTTGGCGATGGCGGCTTCGCCATTGTCGGACCTTATGCCGCGGAAGTCTGGCCCTCCCACTTGCGCACGTCGGGTATGGGCTCGGCCTACGGCTTCGGTGGCATCGGCAAGATCATCGGCCCCGTTGGACTCGCGCTGATCGTCGGCTCCAACAATTACCTCAAGCCTGACGTGCCCTTGACGGCAATCCCGTCGGCTTTTGTCTATCTCGGTTGCTGGTTCCTGATGGCCGGCGCCGTGTATTACTTCCTGGGGATAGAGACGAGAGGCAAATCCATCGAGGAGATCGACCGTGAGCTGACCGGCGGCTCCGCCGGCCTGGCGACAGCGGCGCAGACCGGGCAGGCCTAGTGGTCCGATTCTAACATTCGCGTCCCACTCGGGGAGCCACGTTCGCAAATGTTAGAATCATAGGACCACTAGCAAGTTATAATATTAGTGGAGCTTTGGATTTGACGTTCGCATCAGACAATCGCGGCGGGGGGGCAGCGAACGTCAAATCCGCTCCACTAACCTTGGATACATTGACAGTGGCTGCTGCCGATCTTTTGGGCGACCGTGAGGTGATCGCACGTGCCGAGGCGGTCCGCCCAGCGGTAGCGGCGGCCTCCGATGAGATCGAACAGCAACGCCGGCTGCCATCAGCGCTTCTGGACAAATTGCATGAAGCGGAGCTGTTTCGCCTTCTCCTGCCCCGCTCCGCGAACGGAATTGAAACCGATCCCGTCACCTTCTTTCACGTCATCGAGACGATTGCGCGGGCCGATGCGTCGACCGCTTGGTGCCTGAGCCAGGCCGGCGGCTGCGCAATGTCGGCGGCCTACCTGGATTTGCCGGTCGCGCGCGCGATCTTCGGCAGCGATCCCCGCGCCGTACTCGCTTGGGGCCCCGGCCCGAAGGTCAGGGCGATCGAATGCGAAGGCGGCTATCGCGTGACCGGCGTCTGGGCTTTCGCCTCAGGCGGCCGTCACGCCACCTGGCTCGGTGCGCACTGTCCGATTTTCAAGTCCGATGGCTCGCCAAGACTGGAGGCCAACGGCAGGCAAACGGAACGCACCATGCTGGTGCGGGACGAGGAAGTCGCGTGGACCGACATCTGGAACACCGTGGGTCTGCGCGGCACGGCCAGCGACCAATTTGCCCTAAATGACTTCTTCGTGCGTGCCGACCACTCGATTACGCGCGAATTCGATCGAGAATGCCGCGAGAACGGGCCGCTCTACCGCATGGGTAACGGCACCTGCTACCAGATCGGCTTTTCGGGCGTGGCCTGCGGCATCGCCCGCGCTTCGCTCGACTGCTTCCTCGATCTGGCGAGGCGCAAGGTCATCCGCGGCAGCAGGCGACCGATCAGCGAAAATGCCGTGGTGCAGTCGGGTCTGGCGCAGGCCGAGGTCAACCTGCGCGCCGCACGCGGCTTTGTGCTGCAGTCCATGGCCGAGATCTGGAAGCATCTCTGCGCCGGCGCGATAATTACGGTCGAGCAGCGCATGACCGTGCGAATGGCCGCGACCAACGCCATCCACAGGGCGTGTGAGGCGGTGGACTTCGCCTACCACGCCTCAGGAGCCACCTCGATCTTCGACAATCATCCGTTGGAACGCCGCTTCCGCGACATCCACACCGTCACCCAGCAGCTCCAAGGCCGTGCTAGCCATTTCGAAACCGTCGGCGCCTGGATGCTGGGCGAAGATGCCGACCTCACCTGGGTATGAGGAGCCTGGGCGTGAGGGAACCGGGCACGAATGATTTTTGGTCTGGTCAACAAGGAGAACACCCATGCCGCTTGGCGGACTTCAGCATTTCACCATCGAGCCGCAGGACCTCGAGCGAAGCAAGAATTTCTATGTCGACGTGCTTGGGCTCGAGGTTGGCCATCGCCCGCCGCTCGATTTCCCCGGCTACTGGCTCTACTCCGGCGGAACAGCGACCGTGCATCTGATGGGAACACGCAAACTGCGCGAAGGCATCGTCGTGCGCGGCACCGAGAAGAAATTTGAGGATACAGGTCGTTTTGACCACATCGCCTTCGCCGCTACCGATGTCGAGGGAGTGCGCCGGCGGCTTTTGGCCAACAAGGTCGAATTTCGCGAGCAGATCGTGCCGCGCACGGGCGACACGCAATTCTTTCTGTACGATCCCGATGGGGTAGGCGTCGAGCTGAACTTCCCAAGAGCTGATTGAAATAAAGACAGCGAAATAAAGACAGTGAGACGTGAAGATCGGCTGTGCCGCGGCTGACCGATGGCGTTTGTTTGGTGATCGCCCGAAGTTCGTCACAAGGTCACCGCCAAGCCATTTCTCGGGCGCGAATCGGTCTGCTTTTTTTCATCATTGAGTGGCGAGTCGAGAGAGCCGCGCCGCTGCGGCAGGATAGCCGGGTGTCGAGCCTTTAACCTACCCCAGGGCACGCGCACCCGGCTATTCGCGGGCGCTTCTTACCTGCGCCCTGACTTGAAAGGCCTCAATCCAGCCCGCGCTCGTGGCTCAGGCGGACCATCTCGTCGATGAAGTGCTGCTTCTGCTTGTCGTCGAGGGATGCAAAAAGCGGTTCGGCGGCATCGGCCACGTTGCGCTGATCCTGGGCCCGATCGACCAGAAACTGTGCCTCGTTGCGCATCTGCTCGATGATGTCGTCAGGCGGATCCCGCTGGGCGCGGGCAATCCGCAGATTCAGACGATCGGCGCCGTTATGTCCAAGATAGTGCATTGCGCTGGAGAAGGAGCCCCAATTCTTTTCCTGTTCCGCCGTCAGGTTGAGTTCCTTCTTGATGCGTTCGACGTAAGCGTCGCTGTTGGCAACGATTTGCTCGGCCGTCAACTTCGGCACGCCAGCTTGGGTCAACACCTGCACCGACTTGGCGTCCTTGGCGGTGGCGACCTTGGCCGTCTTGGCGGGCTTTGCCGCGGTCTGCTTGTCATTGGCGGCAGGCTGACCGCCCTTGCCCGTGAGGGCATCAGTGACCCCGGTGACCACACCGACCACTCCGCCGATTGCGCCACCAAGGACACCACCGACCGGGCCGGCCGCCTTGGTGCCCTGGCGGGCCCCTTCTTCGACCCCCTTGACCAATCCTTGTGCATCAACCATCCGCGGCGCGTTAGTCGCGATAAGCGCGACCATCCCAAGCGCAGCGCACAACATCAACCGCGCGCGCAGCTTCGGCGTCTTGCTGGTCATTGTTCGGTCTCCGTGATCGATCTGAATTTCACTCATGGCAATTTCTTGGGAATTTGTTGGGAATTTGCGGGAATGGCGAGATTTCAAATCGAAATCCTACCGTGATCGCGCCGACCGCGTCCACCGCAGCACGCTCAAGAAAGGTTTGCGGCACGAAACCGCAACACTTGACTGCGGCACAAATGCATCTGCCTGCCGTCGGTTTTGCCAATTTTGTTGGGAGTAATAATGTGTGCGACGCAATATCGGGACGCCTCGCATCACCAAGCAGGATTTCTCCGTGTCCCTATTTGCGCGACATTAGTTCAAGACCACTAGCCACCTGATTTCTCGACAGAAGCCGTCAATTCTGCTCTGATCGCAAACGACGAAATCTCGAGCCAGCTGCATTCGGCTGCCAAATCAACCATAAATACGAGATTTCCTGACATATCCGATTAGGGAGGAACCATGTCTCGGAGAAAGCTTACTCGTCGCCAATTCGTTACCGCTACCGCCCTGTCATCCGCGGCGCTGATCACTGCGCCTTACATCCGCTCCGCGCGTGCGGCCGGCACGCTGTCGATCGGCCTCTGGGATCATTGGGTTCCCGACGCCAACAAGACCTCCACCGCCCTCGTCAATGAGTGGGCCGCGAAGGAAAAGGTCGAGGTCAAGATCGACTACATCACGGCCAATGGCAGGAAGAACGAGATAACCATCGCGGCCGAAGCGCAGGCCAAGTCGGGCCATGACATGCTGGCGATGCCGACGTGGTGGCCGCACGCCCAGACCGAGCTGCTAGAGCCGATGAACGATGTCATGACGCAACTGATCGCGCAGAACGGGGCGGTCAATGGCACGGTGCAGTATCTCGGCCAGCTCGACGGCAAGTGGCACGCCGTTCCGATATGCATCGGAAGCCAGATCAAGGGACCCTGCTCGCGCATCGACCTGATGAAGAAATACGCAGGCATCGACGTGCAGGAAATGTACCCGGCCGGGGCGCCGCCAAAGGCCGACAACTGGACAATGGATACTTTCCTGAATGCCGCGGAAGCCTGCCAGAAGGGCGGTTATCCCTTCGGGATCGGCCTCGGCGAAACCACTGATTCCGTCGACACGTGTGGCGCGATCTTCGAGTCATTTGGCGCCCACCTTGTCGACGCCAAGGGCAACCTGACCGTCAAGACCGACGAAGTGCGGCAGGCGCTCGAGTACTACAAGAAGCTTATTCCCTTCCTGCCCGCCGACAGCTCTGCTTGGGACGATGGCTCCAACAACAGATGGCTGATCTCGGGCAAGGGCGCGCTGATCATGAACCCGCCGAGCGCGTGGGCAGTCGCCAGGCGTGACGCGCCTCAGGTGGCTGAGCAATGCTGGACCCATGGTTTCCCGGCGGGCCCCAAGGGTCGCTTTGCGCCGTTCCTGCCCTATTTCCTTGGGGTTTGGAACTTCTCGAAGAACAAGGAAGCCGCCAAGAGCCTGATCCTGCATCTGTCGCAGCCGTCGTCGATCGAGAAACTCGTCGCAGCTAGCAACGGTTACGACTTGCCCGCCTACGAGAAGCTAACCACGCTGAAAACCTGGGCTGAGGAAGGGCCGCCGAAGGGCACGCTCTACCACTATCCGAACCCCTATAATCACCAGACCCTGTCGATTGCTGCGTCGCCGGCACCGCCCAAGATCGCGCAGCAGATCTACGTTCAGGCCACCATGACCAAAATGTGCCTGCGTCACTACCAGGGCGAGGCGATGGAGAAGACGCTCGCCTGGGCGGAAGGCGAGTGCGAAGGCTTCATGCGGAGCTAGACGGGGTGATGCGAGGTGCACTCCGCCTCGATACGGGAGAGGCAGCTCGCATCACGTCACCCTGATCTGGCGGGAGCAGGCATCTGCCAGCTCCCGCAGCCAATGACCCAGCGGGGGAAATGCACCATGGCTGAAGTCGCAGTTCAACATACCGGCGTTGGGCGCGCGCGCGCCGCCGGCAGGCGTTCGGGCCTGAAAAATGTGCTGCAGCGCAAGTCGACGGTCGCCTTCCTGATGACGCTGCCGCTGATCCTGCTGATTGCGCTGCTGGTCGTTTACCCGGCGTTCTATGCCTTGCATCTGGCGACGCTGAACAAGTCGATGACCAAGTTCATTGGGCTCGGCAATTTCGAATTCCTGTTCAAGCGCGACACCTTCTGGCTGGTGGTCAAGCAATCCTGCATCTTCGCCATCACGGCGGTGATCTTCAAGGCGCTGATCGGCTTCATCGTCGCGAATTTTGCCCATAACGTGCCCAGCAAGAAGCAACGCAAATGGCGCGGCATGCTGCTGGTGCCCTGGGTGATTCCGCCCGCGATGAGCACGCTGGCGTGGCAGTGGCTGTTCGATCCGTCCTACAGCGCCTTCAACTACACGCTGTCGTTCTTCGGAATCGGACCGATCCCCTGGACCGGGGATGCCGACTGGGCGCGTTTCTCGGTCATCCTCGTCAACGTCTGGTACGGCGCGCCGTTTTTCATGATCATGTATCTTGCCGCGCTCAAATCGGTGCCGGAGCAGCTCTACGAGGCGGCCGCCATCGATGGCGCCAATTGGTGGCAGCGTATCTGGTACGTGACGCTGCCGATGATGCGCAATATCATCGCGATCACGACGCTGTTTTCGCTGATCGTTACGTTTGCGAACTTCGACATTGTCCGCATCCTGACCGCCGGCGGCCCGCTCGACCACACCCATATCTTTGCCACCTGGGCCTTCCGGCTCGGAATCGAGGGCGGCGACATTCCACTGGGCGCAAGCGTCTCCCTGTTCATGGCGCCGATTCTGGCGATCGCCGCTATCTTCATCCTGCGCGACATCAGCAAACGTGGGAACGAGGCCTGATGAGCACACTTGCGATCAACAAGGCCGGTCCCCGGCGCAAGATCAAATACGGCAGCATGAGCCGCGATCGTGTCTGGGCGCTGCGCTGGTCCTATTTCTTCCTCGCGGTGTTTGCGGCCTTCTCGCTGCTGCCGCCGATTTACATGCTGATCACGTCGCTGAAGGGTAGCGCCGAGATTTCCGCGGCGACCAATCCCTGGTGGGTGTTTCATCCGACGTTGTCGAATTACATGGAGCTCTTGACCTCCAACCAATTCCTTCGGTTCTTATGGAATTCGGCCATTGTGGCGGTCCTGGTCGTCGCTATCACCATGTTGATCAGCGTGCCCGCCGCTTTCGCGTTGTCGCGCATGCGGTTCTGGGGCTCGGCTGTGCTCGCGACCGGGGTTTTCCTGACCTATCTGATCCCGGACACGCTTCTGTTCCTGCCGCTTTTCAAGATGTTCGTGCTGGTCGGCGACTGGACCGGCATTCAGCTGATCAACCGTTGGTACGTTCTTCTCTTCATCTACCCGACGCTGACTGTTCCGTTCTGCACATGGATCATGATCGGCTATTTCGCATCAATCCCCAAGGAGCTTGACGAAGCAGCCATCATCGACGGCGCTTCATGGTTGCAAACGCTGACGCGAATCTTCATCCCCGTTGCCCTGCCAGGCCTGATTGCAGCTACGATTTTCGCCTTCACCGCGTCCTGGGCGCAATTCCTCTATCCTCTGGTGTTTACGACCTCGACCGACCAACTGGTCATGCCCGTCGGCATCATCACCACCCTAATCAAGGGTGACGTCTTCAACTGGGGACAGATCATGACTGGAGCGCTGCTTGGAGCCGCACCTCCCCTGCTGATCTATGCCTTCCTGATGGACTACTATATCGCCGGGCTGACCGCCGGCGCGACAAAGGGCTGAACTCATGGCTGAAGTCAGTTTGCGCAAGGTGGTGAAGCGATACGACGACGTCGAGGCGGTGCGCGGCATCGATCTCGACATCGCCGACCATGAGTTCGTGGTGCTGGTGGGGCCATCCGGGTGCGGCAAGTCGACCACGCTGCGGATGATCGCCGGGCTTGAGGAGATCACCGACGGCGACATCGCAATCGGCGGCGACGTCGTCAACGACGTGCCACCGAAGGACCGCGACATCGCCATGGTGTTCCAAAACTACGCGCTTTACCCGCACATGACGGTCGCCGAGAACATGTCTTTCGCCCTGCGCCTGCAGCGCTACCCGAAAGCCGAGATCAAGAGCCGGGTTGAGGAAGCGGCGCGCATGCTCGACATCTCCGATTTGATCGACCGCAAGCCGAAACAGCTGTCCGGTGGGCAGCGTCAGCGCGTGGCGATGGGGCGCGCCATCGTGCGCCACCCGAAAGTCTTTCTGTTCGACGAGCCGCTTTCCAACCTCGACGCCAAGCTTCGGGTGCAGATGCGGATCGAAATCAAGAAAGTGCACCAGAAGGTTCGCACCACCACGGTCTATGTCACGCACGACCAGGTCGAGGCGATGACGCTGGCCGATCGCGTGGTGGTCATGAACAGGGGCCGCATCGAACAGATCGGAACGCCAAACGAGCTCTATCACAATCCCGCCACGCGCTTTGTCGCCGGATTTATCGGCTCTCCCGCGATGAACTTCGTGCCGTGCCGGCTCGAGGAGGCGGCAGGCAAGCTCAATCTGCGCTTGACGGACCGCCTGGCGTTTCCGGTGCCGGCGGCGCGCGCGGCACGCTATCGGAACGTGCCGCCAAACGAGAAGTTGTTGTTGGGCATCAGGCCCGAGCATCTCGCCGAGGCGAACGCACACGGCGAGCCCGGCGTCGAGCCGTTCGAGACCGTGCTTGACGTTACCGAGCCGATGGGGATGGAGACCCTGGTGTACTTCACGCTTGAGGGAACGCAGATGTGCGGCCGGGTCAGTCCCGCCGCCGGCGCGCGCGAAGGCGCTCCGCTTCGATTGGCTGTGGACCTCAACAATATGCACCTGCTAAACGAGGGGACCGGCGCCGTCCTTTAGCGGCGATGGAAACACCCCAGGGCAGGAAATGACGACCAACAAGACCACCAACAAGAAAAAGATCCTTATCACTGAATCATTTTCCCAAAAAGGTCGGGCGCTGCTAAGCGGGCGCGACGACATTGAAATGATCGAATTCCCCAACATGATCTCGGCCAGGGATTTCGAGGCCATGCTATCGCAGCACGCCCCGGTGCACGGCGTGGCGCTGGGGGGCACCCGCTTCGGCGAGCCGGAGCTCGAAGCGTCCCGGGACATGCGTGTGGTTACCCGGATCGGCGTCGGCTATGACGCCGTCGACGTTCCTGCGCTCAGCCGCCGCAAGGTGCCGCTCATGGTGGCAGGTACCGCGAATTCACCCTCGGTCGCCGAGCAGGCGTTGTTCATGATGCTGACGCTTGCAAAACGGGCGCAGGAGATGCATTCGCTGGTCAAGGAGGGGACCTGGGGATCACGGCTCGGCAAATTGCCGTTCGATCTCTACGGCAAGACCCTGCTGATCATTGGCTTCGGGCGCATCGGTACCCGAACCGCCAAGCGCTGCCTTGCGATGGAAATGAAGGTGCTGGTCTACGACCCGTACAAGGCGGCCGCCGAAATCGCATCCGCCGGCTGCGAAGCCGTCGCCGATCTCGACAAAGCGCTGCCGCGCGCGGATTTTGTCAGCATCCATTGTCCGAAGACTCCGGAGACGGTGGGCATGTTCAACGCGGCGCGACTGCGGCTGATGAAGCCGACCGCTTACCTGATCAATACTGCGCGCGGTGGCATCGTCGATGAGAAAGCGCTGCATGAGGCACTGGTTTCCGGCAGGCTCGCCGGCGCCGGCCTCGACGTGTTCGAGCAGGAGCCTCCGCCTCGCGGCCATTTGCTCCTCAACCTTCCCAACGTGATCATGGCGCCGCATGTTGCGGGCGTAACCGTCGAAGCGGTCGACCGCATGAGCGAGCAAACCGCGCTCAACATCCTGAGCGCACTCGACGGCGATCCGATCCGACAGAACGTGATCAATCAGGATATTCTCTAGTGATAAAATATATGTTTGATCAATGGCTTAGAATGTGGGACTGTGCTTTAGGTACGCCATAGGTACGGCAGCCGCCCTCATTGCATGGGCAATGGGCCTATCCACAATTCGCTGGGACCACTAGTCGCCTCACCCTCGCCCATAGCCGGCACATTCGGACTACTTCTCTTGCGCAACGGAGCCGGCGCAATACGAACAACATCGCCCGACCAAGTTGGAACGCCTACTCAATGGCGTCTCCCACTCATGGCCCCGGCCCGTGTACTGTGTACTGGGGCCATTTTTTTTGCACCGGCTCCCTTTTCAAATGTTTGCGCCGTTCCGTCGCGATTGTACGGGCAATCGGTTTTGGCGTAGGTCGCCTAGGGAATGGTTTTAGGCTACGCCCGTAACGCCGGAAGCATGAGAATGAATGATCGGCTTCGAAGGTTCATGGAAGCGTTGAGCCTGTTGGCCAAGCAGTCCGACGAGCCAGAAACCCAGCTGACAATGCAAACTCGCATTAACGAATACTTCGCTGGTGTCACCGATCATCAATTGGCTCTTGAAAATCTACGCAAGGCGACGCTCGCCAAAGCCGAGGCAGAGCCGGACGAGCACGAGTTTTGGGAAGATGTCGAAAGGTACGCCGATCAAATAGGCTGATCGCTCCGCGATGGGCTTGGCTCTTTCCAATTTTTCAAGACTTTTTTCCTCGACACTATTGCGTCGGGCCGATGCGATGAATTTTGGCCCCCTGGGGGGTTGTCTCTCGTCGGTTGGTTGAGATCAGTGCCCAAGGTGTTGAGACAAGTCTCTCGCCGTGCCGATGCATCCCCATACTCACTGAAGCAGGGTCTTCGACCCACAACACTCACCGAGGGTCATTCCGGTAGGCGCAATATCGTAACTATCTCGTAGGTGCGGTATAGTGACCGCAGCATCCGATTTTCGAGTAACGCCACAAAAATAGCCTGCAAGCCTACGCCCAAAATGAGCGCAACCCTCTTCGTGAAAATCATCCAGATGGCTTCATGTGTGCTTTTGTCCCGCAACCATAGAACTTTGGCGTACTCGTTGTATCTTTCTTGAAGGAGCTTCCTAAAGGCTGTCGGTTCGATACCTCGCTCCCTTAGTTCGCGATATATGGGAGATTCTAATGCATTCATAAAAAAGGTTCGATTTTCGGCACCCAAGAACCTCAGTGCTGGCTGATCAATGTAGCTCAGGAGAAAGGCGGCTGTTTCTACGAGCGCTTGACGAGCTTCCTCAACTCCCACGTCATCCACACAATGCAAGCTGGTGGCCAATGTTAACGGCCAGTCCAAATTGCTGATGATGCAGCGAGCTGCCACTTCGGCTTTTGCTTCCAGAACGGCTCTCGTATTTGGCTTGCCGTGAAAAAGCTGGGATATGCTGTCTGTAGATCCATCCTCAGATGCTTCGTTATCTGGCAAGTTCTTGGACCGAGTGTCGTACTCCTGTTCCGCAATTTCGACAGTGGAGCGGAGCGTCGCGTGAGCCCTGTCAGTTGCCGCGCACGCTTGGCGGCAATGGCGATATGTGCTCCATCTTCGGAACCCACGCGCCGCATCTGCTTCTGCGAGAGCCGCAAGAAACGCGGCTTCACTAGCTTTGGCATTGGCAAGCGCGGCCATCACCATCTGATTGCCCGCAAACTTGGGGTGACTAGCAACGGCATAATTCAACTCACAGCGGGCTCTTGCGGCAGCAAGGTCCGCTTCCTTGGTTCTGATATCGGACATGGCGCATCCTAGCGGTTCGTGACGGCCGCACGGGAACATGGTTGTCACGAACTTTTATATGCAGCGATTGATTATCGGCCTGTAATCAAACGCAAAACTTTTTGCCAGCACTAACAGATCGTTTCTGCGAAGCGGATTATTGATTTGAATAACAAGGTAAAGCTGTGGTCCGAAGAAGCGATCACCCAGGGACTAGCGATCACCCTCACCCACGCTCTTGCCCGCTCGGCCCATTGGGCCGACAATGCCCCAAGGGAGGGCTGGCAAGGAGAGAAGGCTATGGCCGAACGCAAAAAATTTACGCTCACAGTTGAGGGTGCGGTTAACGGGAAGCAGGAGGTGTTTGTCGAGGCTGATGGGGTAAGGATTGCTCGGCGCACCTATGCGAAGTGGGCGGTTCCTCTTGAACCGTGGGTTTCTCTTGAGCCGGGATGGGAGGTTGAGGGCGAACCTCAAAACGGGGATTACATCGTCAGTTATAAAGGCGTCAGGGTCCAATAGCCTGATGCCCTTAAGGGTCCCGGCAAGGCGCTACTTAGGTCGCTTCGGCTCAGCCCACTCCTTGGCCAACCACGCGCCGACTGAGATTGCCCCAATCACCACAAGCAAGCCTGCGAACGTGTTTCTTTCGCCACCCGTCATCCCTTCCAGACCCAAATACATTAGTCCGAACGTGGTCCCACCGATCACGATCCCTCGCAGGACGTTGTGGATACGCCAGCCGTCTATCATCTCCCCCTCCCGACGAAGTTCACTCAACAGCAATGTTGAAGTTCACTCACCGGTGAGAGAACAACTATGATGTAGTTCACTCATCGAAGAACTTCGGTGTTCTCTCAAAGTGTTCAACTCAAGGGAGCACGGTCAGCGACGCTACCTCACTTGGCCTTTCCGGAAAAAGGAGGCGCGGCTTTCAATTCAGCCGTCAAATTTTTGATAAAGAACTCTATGTATCTTTTCCGACTATCGACCGTGGCCTCACGGTCATATGCCATCGTGTATCCCAGGACTTTTCTCATCGGCCGTGGCTGATCAAAGCCGTGGTACGCGTTTGGATAAGATATAACTTCGAACTCTGCACCCGTGACGACACCAGGACTTCTCGATTTGATGCATTCAGCCGGCGGAGTCCAATCATCTTTCTCTCCGACAAAGACAATCGTCGGCGACCTATAAACGTAGCCAACTCCCCCTAGCAATTTTCCACAATCAGGATAGTAGGAAGCAATCGCGCGAAAGTGGTCGGCCGGTCCTCCCTTAGCGCTGAGGAGGGCGGCACTCCCGCCATCGCTTAGACCAAGAAGAAATATGTTCTCCTTGCTGATGTTCGCATGGCGCTGCAGAACAACCATCGCATTGAATGCGTCATCTCGTCTGATCCCGTACCGGATATCCGATCTGTACAATCTGTTGCTGCACATTTTGCCACCCGTCAGATTTCGGAATCCGTAGCTATCCAAAATCAACGTCGCAAATCCGCTGCTCAGCAACTCCCCGGAGTGAGATTGAAGTGTCGTTAGGACAACTTCATCCAGCCCTCCACATGGATGCAACAAGATGACGACCGGAAACGGACCTTTCCCTTTTGGAAGGGAGAGGTTACCGCCAATAGTGGCGGTGAATTCGTTTGTCGTGACCTCACTGCGAAAGGTAAGCGACTCCGCGTGTGCATGAGCTGGAAGCAGCACAGCGGTCAAAAAAAACAACCAATGACATAAGTTGCGCATAGCTGCGGTTCCTGAAAAGGCGGGCCTAATAATGAGCGTGACGTTTGGTCTCAAGTGCATTACAGCGTCAAGAAATAGTCAATGAGCGAGGCCGTCGCGCCCAACGAGAGGAAGACATCCCTTATACTGACGAGCCGGCTTTAGCGACCTGTCCAAGTCTGCTCCGGGTCACTTGCAGACATTCGACGAGCCTGGCTCCCGAAAGCGGACATCACAGGGTTTTATGAGTACACGCCCTAGCGGTTGGAATTTTCAAAAAATTTTTCCTCAGTGGCACGCTGCGTTGAGGCGCTAAAACACGTATAGCAGCGCAATCGCCATTGCGATGGCCAAGGCGGCGACAACAATTACAAGGGTATCAATGGTTTCGTCATCCCCCATGGCGCAGCATGATAGCGGGGGGACGTGACACTGCTAATTGGCCTCGGGTACATCAAGCCACAGGCGCAAGAACGGCGGCGAAACTCAATGCCTCTGCTTGAGAAAGGCCAAGGCGACCATCGGTTTGCCATCTACTATCTGGGAGCGGTGACGGTCAGTGAGAGGTCCTCGGTCCTCCCCAATATAAGCACGCCGTCAATGTCGAGCTTTCTAGCCCAGTCCGGAAAACAATTCTTTACATCGGCGATGATGTTTTCCTGCGTCGGCTTCTCGCACGTATACACCGCTCCTCCCGCTTTGCCTAACGTGTGACAGTTACTAAAACCCGCCAGTTGCATGTTGGCGACGTTAAGGAAGTAATTCGGCGCATCCTCTCGAACCCGTTTTAGCGACGAACAGAAATCTTCTGCTTGAGCAGCGACAGGAACTCCGAGCAACATGACCACGAATACAAGAAATGCCGAATACTGTTTTCGCACCCTAACCTCCACGAATGCAATCGGGGCCTATAGGCCCCGATCATTTCACTGGCACGGCCACGCTGCTTTGAATGCGCGGAGCGCAAGCGTCATCGCATCCTCGTGTGTTAACTGGGGATGTTCATTGAGGTATTTAAGCAAAACGCGGATTGCCTGTCCCATGGTGGCCTCCTCGGGGAGACAAAAACGATTTGGTTCAGCAAGACCACCACCACCACCACCAAGGGAGAGAATTGCCTGAGTAAAACCCAAGCAAAATCCAGCCTTGCCTGCGTCAACCGAACTTATGAGGCGGGCAGAGTTCACTGTGTAGTTCCAACCGATCTGACACCCCTCTTGGATTTCGTTTCCAGTTGTCTGCGCAAAACATTGGCCTGCCGTCCCGACAACAATGCACAGTGCAATGAAATAAGTCTTGGTGCTGCCCATCTGCCTCTCCAGCTCTTTGGCGGAGCCCACAGATGGGCAATCAGAATTTTTGAAAAATTTTTCCTCGACAATAGAGCTGCGTAAATCAAGTTCGTGCCATTTTCACAGGCCCTGCCTCCCCCAACCCCCGAGCCAAGGCCGTTTGTTTGGCAGTTCATGTCACCGGGAATTTATTGGCGCCAGCAGGGTTACATCCCTCTGTCGGTCACAGCTTCTGTTCTTCGTGGGCAGGGCAATTGGAAGTGATTGGCAGGGGCCGCCAGCTTTGTACCCCTGGCGGCCCACCTGTTCCCCTAGGAACGTCACGCCGGGCTTCGCGTTGGCGTTAGCCGAGCGGCGATTGACCCTGTCAGCCAGTGCCGCTTCGGTCGGCGAGGCCCGAAAAGGGTGCCACCCGCGTCGGGCCTCGTTGTTTGCTTGCGCTAGATCAAGCCGCGCACTTCTTGGCTCCATACCCTTTACGCTGGCCTTAGCTCTCTGGCTGGATCCTGTGAGCCTGGGCCAGTCCGACGCGGCCCACAGCGGCGACACACAAGCCGCGCCGGACTTAGGAGGGAGCGTATGAGTTGGTCCCGAGTACTTGAGGACCACATCGGCCCAACCCGGCAATTAGCCCTGCGGTTGGGCCGATGATCGTCAAGGAGTATCGTTCGCCTGAGATTTCAATGCCTCACAAGCTACACCCGGACACCGAAACGCGGCGCCTGAACCTCGTGGCTCCTGCCTCATGGATCCACAAGGTTGACGATTGGCGTCGGCAGCAGGCCGACCTCCCCAACATTTCGGAGGCGATCAGGCGCTTGGTGAACATAGGTCTCCTCGAGACGACGAAGAGGCGCACTAGAAAACGCAAGACAACCCCGCAAATGATGGGCTGAATCTACCCCAAGCCCCAACCCCTAGCGGCTTCACGTCCGACACTGTGCGCGCAACCGCTGCGGCTCGGCGAGCTCAATTCGATGTCGCAAGACTTGTCGCAGATTGCCCCGACGCTGCGCCGCTATATTCCGGGCACGGCGATGTTCAACATGTCGGGTCAGCCGGCGATGTCGGTGCCGCTTGCCTGGAGCAAGGCAGGCTTGCCGCTCGGCATGATGTTCGCGGCGCGCTTTGGTGACGAGGCGACCCTGCTTCGGCTTGCGGCCCAGCTCGAGCAGGAACGGCCATGGAAGGCCAAACTGCCGCCGGTTTGCGCCTGAAACGGCCAAAACTCGGCCCCATTCGCGGCGAGTAATGGGTCCCAGCGCCGGCCGCTGATTTTTGTACGGTGGCGACTTCTATTGGAGGGTGCATCTTGAGCAAGAGCCTGACCGAACATGCGCTCGCGACGATTGCGAGCATCCTCGATCATTCGGAATCGACCCGCAAGGCGCAAAAACCTCTGCCGGAGGAAAAGACGGCAACCCTGGTGCCGGCCGATGCCGATGGATACTTCAAGCTTGGTCCCGGCCCCATGGAAGCGATCCGCTTCAAGTGGACCGTCCGCCGCGCCGACAATGACGATTATTTCGTCGAGGAAACGATCGGCGAGAATTTACCTCCCATTGTCAGCGGACCGATGGCCATGGAGGCTGCGGTGAAATTTGTAGACGATCGCGAAAGCGAGGCGCGTCAGCGCTTCGAGCAGCTCAGGAACGAGATGGCGGGACGCACGGCCGTCACCGACGTCATCGGTCAGGGCGGTGAGGTCTAGTTACTGTTTTGCGGCCGGTCGTACAGTCAGCCTTGGCGTGCGCTACCGAGAAAATCCTTTTTTGCGAGATCGACTGTGCCTCAAGATGTCGTACGCCGTCGTGACATGGAAGAAGAACTGGGGAACACTGAAGGTCAGGAGCAGCGAGCGCCCGGTGAACGTTCGCTGCGAACCGTTTCTGAACCTGAAGACGACATTGCGCTCGGCCGCAGCATCGATTTCTTCGCGCGGCAGGCCCTGAATGAAATCAATCGTCGTGGCGATCCGCGACTTCAGTTCGGCGATGCCAGGTTCGCTGCCGGGAAAGTTTTGGGGATCGCGGCCGGCCAGCAACGCGCAGGCGATCACGGCATGGCGGTTGGCTTCGCCCACCTGCTGAGCGAGATTATACATGGTGGGATGGAGCCGCATGTTAAGCAGTACCGATGGATCGATCCTGCGTGCGTCGGCATAGGCCTGAGAGCGGTCGAGAAGCGCCGAGAGATTGTGGAGGTATAGGGTAAAGGCGCCTACCGACGCGTCATGCATTGAGATCGTCACGATTTTGTTTTCCTACACTGGCTTGCGCTGCAGGGTTTGGTCCGAATCCGACGAAACCCTTTGTCGATCAATGGCTGCATATCGCGATGGAGGACGGAAGTTTCAAAATGATTTACGCGGCCTGGTTCCAATGCGGCCAAGGGTAACGTTGGGGTGAGTGCTCCAATTGAACCAAAGCCTGGAGGCGACGACTCATCTGATGAAAGTGACGTATGTCACGCTGCTACACGGGATGAGAGCGCAAGGTCGTGGCTGTGAGATCAAGCGTATGGAGGTCGTGATGAGGAGGGTGTTGGCTGTTGCCGCGCTTTTGCTGGCGAGCAGCACGGCGCAAGCGCAATACGAATTCCAGTATGGGGGCCGCACCATTCGGATCGATCCCGATCGCGGTACCGTCTCGATTCCCGGTGTCTACGACAACACTCCCAAGAAACCGAAGCGCACACAGGACAATCAGCACAAGCAGGCTCCGCGGGACGCCGCGGTCGAGCCGCAGGCGCCTCAGCCCGCCGCGCCCGCGGCAGCACCACCCGCGACCACGGCTCCCGCGCCTGTCGCGACAGCGCCGGCCGCACCCACCGCGCCGGCCAGCACCGCCACGCCGCCGCAGCAGCCCTCCACGACGACCGCGACTGTGGCACCGGCGGACTCCGCGGCCGTGGCACCACCGCCGCCACCGCAGGTCCAACAGGCCGCACCATCCACGCCCCCACCGCCACCTGCGGGCACCGTGGCGGTGGTCCCTCCGCCTTCCACACAGGTTGCTCCTGCCCCAGCCGCCGTACAGCGACAGCAGGCGACGGTGCCGGCACCGGTCCGCGACCCCAATTCACCTGTTGGCGTTTGGCTGACTGAAGAGAAGGAAGGCAAAGTCCGTATCGAGTCGTGCGGTCCAAATCTTTGCGGCTACTCGGTCGATGCGAAGACCAACCTGAATGGCGAGCAGGTCCTGATCAACATGAAGCCAAGTCCAGGCTTCAAATGGACCGGCCGCATTCACGACCCCAACACCGGCAGCAACTACGATTCCACGATCGCGCTCAAGGGCGGCGATACGCTTCGTGTGCAGGGATGCGCCTTTGGCGGCATGTTCTGCGGTGGGCAGACCTGGACTCGCGTGAACTAACGAGGCCAGAGCGTGGAACGTGGACCGCGCAGCGGATTTGATTCCGCCCTATCCGACCGGCGCGGAATATTCCGCGTCAGTGACGTGCTCCATCCATGACACATGGTTGCCGTCGAGCGATTCCTGCATGGCGATGTGAACCATGCCGGTGGTTGGCGCGCCACCATGCCAATGCTTCTCGCCCGGCGGAATCCAGACCACGTCGCCAGCCTTGATCTCGCGCACGGGGCCGCCCTTGGTCTGGACCCGTCCGACGCCAGCGATCACGTATAAAGTCTGGCCAAGGGGATGCGTATGCCACGCAGTCCGCGCACCCGGCTCGAAGGCGACCCGGCCGGCAACGATCCGGGCCGGGGCCTGCGGCGTGATGATCGGGTCCTGCCAGACCGTGCCGGTAAAACTTTCCTTTGGCGCGCGACGCGTCGGTCGCGATCCCGCGGGATGTATTTCCATGCTGTCCTCCTGTGGTAACGCCGCCCGTCCGCTATTTCTTCGCGGCCGCGTAACGTGCCTTAGTCTCGGCATTCATGGGATAAAGGCCCGGTAATGCCGCGCCAGTGTTCACCTCATTGACTATCCAAGCCTCCATACGTTCCTGTTCGGGCCCCTCGGCCAGCACGTGATCAAGCAGCGCTTGCGGGATCAACACCGCGCCGTCCTGGTCGGCTACAACGATGTCGTTCGGAAACACGGCGACACCACCGCAACCGATCGGCTGGTCCCAGCCGACAAAGGTCAAGCCCGCCACGGAAGGCGGCGCCGCATATCCATCGCACCATACCGGCAATTCGGTGCCGAGCACGCCTTCGACATCGCGCACCACGCCGTCCGTAATCAGCGCAGCGACGCCACGCTTGACCATGCGCGCGCACAAGATATCGCCGAAAATGCCGGCATCGGTGATACCCATGGCGTCAACCACGGCAATACAGCCCGCCGGCATCGCCTCGATCGCGGTGCGGGTGGAAATCGGCGACGACCAGGACTCTGGCGTCGCCAGATCTTCGCGCGCGGGAACAAAGCGTAACGTAAAGGCAGGCCCAACCAGCCGGGGCAATCCCGGCTTGAGCGGACGCGCGCCGCGCATCCAGACGTTTCGCAATCCCTTCTTGAGCAGGACGGTGGTGATGGTTGCGGTGGATACCCGCGAGAGGGTGGCGATCGCCCCAGTGGTGAGTGGCATTTTGGAATTTGGCTCCGTAATTTGGCTGGCGCATCTTGCGAGGCCGGTCCCGCGCGTCAAGTGGTCAACATGCAAATCCGCTCCGCAAGCCCGCATACGATTAATTTATTGAATTTACGAGCCGATTCATCCGCACGCGAATTCCACTTGCCCGCAAAACAGGATAGTAGCGTAGTCATGGCAACCAAACTTTCCCCGCCCCGCCTGTTGCCGAGTGGCGATACCGCCGTCACGGTGGAGTTCTCCCGCAATATCGATGACGCCGCCAACGAGCGCGTGCTTGCGCTCGATCGTGCGCTGAGCGAGACGCCGATCGAAGGCGTGACCGAGACAGTGCCAACCTATCGCTCGCTGCTGGTGCATTACGATCCGGTACGGATCGGTTTTGACGCGATTGGTGGACGGCTGCTGGCGCTGGCGCAGCAACCCTCACCGCCCCGGGAGAAGGCGCGTCACTGGCGCGTCCCGGTCGCCTATGGCGGCGAAAACGGCAGTGATCTCGAGGATGTCGCCAAAACCTTGCATACGACACCCGAGGACATCGTGGCCCGGCATGTTGCGGGCTCCTATCGTGTCGCGATGATCGGCTTTACGCCGGGTTGGTCCTATCTCAGCGGACTGGAAAAATTCCTGCACATGCCGCGCAGGCAAGACCCGCGGCTGCTGACACCGGCCGGCACGATTTCCATCGGCGGCGTGCAGACTGGCATTCAGTGCCTGGCCGGGCCGAGTGGCTGGCACCTGTTGGGACGAACCGCGGTCAGAACCTTTCAATTGCATCGCGATCCGATCTTTCTGCTGGAACCCGGCGATCGCGTGACGTTCTTTGCCGTCGACGCAAAGACTTTCGCAGAGCAGGATCGCGCCGCGGAAGCAGGCGAAATCGTCGCCGAGTTGATGGCCGCATGAGCAGGCTTGTCGTTTCCTCGATCGGACCTGTGAGTTCCGTCCAGGACGGTGGTCGCCACGGCGCCCAGCGCTACGGGCTGACGCCGAGCGGAGCGATGGACCGGTTGGCACTCGCGACCGCAAATACGCTGGTGGACAATCCTCCGTTTGCGGCCGCCGTTGAAATCGGTCCGTTCGGCGCCGCCTTTACGGCCCGCCATGGCGCGGTTCGCGTGGCGCTGTCGGGTGGCCTGCGCGCTGCCGACATAGCCGGGCGTGCAGTCGCGATGGATACATCCATGACGATCGCGGACGGCGAAACCCTGACCCTCGGTTTCACCAGGGGCGGAACGTTCAGCTACCTTGCGATTGAGGGAGGCATCCCAGGCGAGCCGATGTTCGGGAGTCTTTCGGTCAATGCTCGCGCGGGATTGGGCAGCCCCTATCCGCGACCGCTTCAGGCCGGCGACGAATTTCAGACCAGCCCCGCCAGCGGCGCGCAGGAGCGACGGATCGAGCTTCCCGCGCGCGCGGGTGGGCCGATCCGCGTGGTGCTGGGCCCGCAGGACGACGAGTTCGGCGATGACGCTAAGGCGCTATTTTTCGAAAGCGACTGGAAGATCTCGCCGACCAGCGACCGAATGGGCTATCGCCTGGACGGTCCCGTCATCAAGCATCTGCACGGGCACAATATCGTCTCCGACGGCACCGCGGATGGCAGCATCCAGGTGCCCGGCAATGGTGTGCCGATCGTGCTAATGCCCGACCGCGGCACCACCGGCGGGTATCCGAAAATAGCAACCGTAATCACGGTGGATCTCGGCCGATTGGCGCAGACCTCAGCCGGCACTGCTCTCCGCTTCAAGGCGGTCAGCATGGCCGAAGCGCAGGAGGAAACCAGGAAATTCGCCCGGCTCCTGCGCGCCCTGCCCGATCGCCTTCGCGCGATCGACAGGATCGAACTCAACATGGAGGCACTTGGAGATGCTAATGTCGCCGGCAGTGCCGTCAGCGCGATCGACGTCGGGACCTGGCACGCCGAGGCGGATATACTGACACCGGATTAAAACACTGAACGGAAACGCCAATGACCACCATCGATCTGAACTGCGATCTCGGCGAAAGCTTTGGTCCCTGGGAGATGGGCAATGATGCCGCGATGATCGAGCTTGCGAGCTCCGTCAACATCGCTTGCGGATACCATGCAGGCGATGCCGACATCATGCGCCGCACCGTCGAGCTTGCGAAGGCGCGCGGCGTTTCCATCGGAGCGCATCCGGGTTACCGTGACCTGCACGGCTTTGGACGCAGGCCCTTTCCGGGCATGAAGGCCTCGGAGATCGAGAACCTGGTCGCTTACCAGATCGGCGCGCTGCAGGCGATCGCGACCGCCGCCGGCCACAAGGTCACGCATGTCAAGGCGCACGGCGCACTGTCCAATGTCGCCTGCGAGGACGACACCACCGCGCAGGCGATCGCCAATGCGATCAAGGCGGTCGATCCCAATCTGGTGTTCGTGGTGCTCGCCAGCTCGCGCCTGGTAAAGGCTGGCGAGCGCGCCAATCTCCCCATGGTGCACGAGGTGTTCGCCGACCGCGCCTACGAGGACGACGGCAATCTGGTTTCCCGCCGCAAGCCTGGCGCGGTCCTGCACGATGCCAAGGCGATCGCCGATCGCGTGGTGCGGATGGTGCAGAACGGCGCCGTGGTCTCGGTGACGGGCAAGGTGATCAAGACGCGGACGGACACAGTCTGCATTCACGGCGACACGCCAGGCGCCGTCGAGATCGCGCGCGGCCTGCGCAAGGCGCTGAAAGATAGCGGCATCGAGGTGGCGCCGTTCAAGCGCGCTTGAAGTCAGAACGGATGTACGGACAACGTGCCGAAGATGATCGCGCCGATCACCGCAAACGCGCCGTAGAGCGCGGCCAGAAGCATGGTGTTCTCCATCCATCCAGGCAGCGAATGCACGCGAAGGTGCAGTCGTATTTCCGCCGAGCTTTGGCGCATGGTCGATCGCAAATGTCCCATACGCAAGATGAAGTAACGTTGGCCGCCCCATTCAAGACGGCGCCGGAAATAGTGATACGAACGCTCTCACCGAGTCTCGCCGTGGCGAAAAATTCTCCACCGCGGATTGCGGCGAGAATTTTCTTCGACCGGTTCCATCCGGACTGGAACCGCTTCAGCAGTGCCTCAGTATACGTCGAGCTGGAACCGGCTCTTCTTCTTGAGATCGGTGACGAAGCTGACGGCCTCGTCCGTGGTGCGGGCTCCAAACTGCGCGACGATATCGACCAGCGCCCGCTCGACATCCTTTGCCATGCGCTTGGCATCGCCGCAAACATACACGTGCGCGCCTTCGGCGAGCCATGTCCACAACTCGCGCCCGACCTCGCGCATGCGGTCCTGAACATAGAATTTCTTGGCTCCGTCACGCGACCACGCCAGCGATAGCCGCGTGAGCAGGCCCGAGGTCTTCATCGCGTTGAGTTCGTCCTGGTAGAAGAAGTCGTAGTCGCTGCGCTGATGTCCGAAGAACAGCCAGTTCTTGCCCGCAGCGCCCGTCGCCCTGCGATCGAGCAGGAAGGCGCGGAACGGCGCAACGCCGGTGCCGGGCCCGATCATGATGATCGGTACCTTTGGGTCCTGCGGCAGGGCGAAGGCGTGGGCCTTCTGCACGTAGACCCTGACGTCGTCACCGGGATCGATCCGTTCGGCAAGGAAGGTCGAAGCAAGGCCAATCCGTTTGCGCTTGCCGACGACATAGCGCACGCAATCGACCGTCAACGACAGCTTTCCGGGCGTCGCATTGTAGGAAGAGGAGACCGAGTAAAGCCGCGGCTGCAGCGGCTCCAGGGCCTCCACAAAGGATTCCGGGTGCGGGCGGACGTTGGGGAATTTCTGCAGAGCCGCCATCACATCAAGTGTCGCTGCGTCGCCATCGGGATCCTCGCCCTGCGCCAATGCCCTCGCCTTCTCGCGCTGCTTGCCGCCGGTGAGGTAAGAAAACAATTCGAACAAGGTGTCGGGCGCCGGCGATAGCGACACGTCTTCCACCAGCACGTCGCGCAGCGTCTTGCCGCTCACCTTGGTCGTATGCGAGGCGCCGAGCAGCGCGATGATCTGGTCGACCAGACCAAGATCGTTCTTGGCGAAAATGCCGAAGGAGTCGCCGACGACATAGTCGAGTCCGCTGTCCACAAGATCGAAATTGACGTGCCAGGTTTCCTTTTCCGAGCCTTTCTTGTTGAGAAGGCGCCGCGACACGAAGGTCGCCGCCACGGGATTGTCGCGCGAGCGGCCGGGTTCGGTAATGGTGGTGGATACCGCAACCGCCGCCACGCTGGCTGGTGGCGTCGCCGGCACCGGGGCCTTGTCGAGTTCCTCGTGCAGCGACTTCAACATCCGCGCGGTTTCCTTGCCACCGGGGATGCAAAGGTTTAGCCGCGCTTCGCTCCTGTTGGCGACCGCGTTCGAATAGTCGCGGCAGTTGTAGCCGCACTGGCCGCAATCCTGCTGCGCCATCGCGGCCATCATGCGGTGTCGCAACGCACGTCCGTCGGCAAGCTTCATGCGCTCGGCTATCGGCAGTGTCTGGTCATGCCAGGGCGCATTGTCGTCGTCCGCATCGACGGACGGGCCCCGTAGGACGGCCGCGCCTGGTTCGGCTGACAGCGGCACAGCGCCATCGGTCGTGAGCAATCCGGCGAAGAAACCGTTCAGCCAGGAGCGCTGCGCCTCGGAAAACGGCGCGGTCTGCGGAATGACCTCGAGTTTCGCGGGCGGAACGATCTGGTTCATGCGGACACCTCAGCCTCCGCAAGGGCGCGCAGCGTCGCGCCGTCATGGCGGCGCGCAAAGGCAAGGAACGGCTCTTCCGGCGACGTGCGATGCGCGAGATAGGCCTTCAGCAGCTTTTCGACTGTCTTCGGCGCATCCTCCGCCCTGACGTCGCGATAGACCTCCTGCCCGATCTCGGCCTGCGGGCCGAAGCCACCGCCGGCGAACACGTGGTAGCCCTCGACCGTGTCGTCGCTCCCGCCGACCGACACCTTGGCGGCGAGCAGGCCGATATCGCTGATGTAATGCTGCGCGCAGGAATGGTGGCAGCCGGTGAGATGAATGTTCAGCGGCGTGTCGATGTTGGCGCGCGTTTCGCACCAATCGCCGATCGCGGCCGCATGAGCCTTCGTGTCGGAAGCGGCGAACTTGCATCCCGTGTTGCCGGTGCAGGCCACCAGGCCTGCGCGAATCTGCGACGCCTTGACCGCAAGCCCCAGCTTTTCGATCGCTGCGCACGCAAGGGCCACATTGTCATCGCGCACCCCTGGGATCAGGAGGTTTTGCCAGACCGTGAGGCGAACCTCGCCGTCGCCGAGGTCGTGCGCGATTCTGGCAAGGCCCCGCATCTGGTCTCCCGTGAGCTTGCCAAGCGGCAACACTACGCCGATCCAGTTCAGTCCTGCTTGCTTCTGCTTGTGAACGCCGATATGCGCCAGCCGGTCGAAAGCCGGGCGCGGCGCGATCGCTTCCGCCGGCGCGCGCGTGAGCTTGCCGCCGAGCCCTTCCTCGACCGCCGTCATGAACTTGTCGACGCCCATGGCATCGAGCACATATTTCAACCGCGCTTTCAGGCGGTTGGTTCGATCGCCGGTATCGATAAAGACGCGCACGATGGCGTCGGCGACCTTTGTGGCGTCTTTGGGCCTGACGACGATACCGGTTGCTTTCGCAAAATCCCTGTGGCCAGTGATGCCGCCGACGGCGAGCCGAAACCACACGCCCGGCTCGATGCCAAATCCATCCTTCACCTCGACCGCCGAAAACGCGATGTCGTTGGTGTCCTCGAGCACGGCAATCGTGCCGGCGCCATCGAACCCGACGTTGAATTTGCGCGGCAGGCCATAGAGCGAGCGGTCGTTGAGAATGTGATAGTGCCATTCACGCGTATAGGGCCGCGTGTCGAGCAGTTCCTGGGGATCGATGCCGGCAGTTGGCGTTCCCGTGACGTTGCGGATGTTGTCGGCGCCCGCGCCGCGCGAGCAGAGGCCGAGATCCTGAATGCCCTCGATCAGTGCGACGCCATTTTTCGGCAAGATCTCGCGAATCTGGAGATTGGCGCGGGTGGTGACGTGGCTGTAGCCGCCACCGAAGGCTTCGGCGAGATCGGCAAGCCCCGCCAACTGCCAGTGCTTGAGGATGCCGTTCGGCATCCGCAAGCGGCACATGTAGGAATCCTGCGCCGGAGCCACATAGAACAGACCAAAATAACGCCAGCGGAAATTGTCCGCGGGCGTCGGTGGAGTGTTGTCTCTCGCCTGCCCTTTCAACCGCTCATAGGCATCGAAGGGGTGCTCTTCGCGTTTGAACCTCTCCTGGTCAGCAAGCTTCTTGCCGGAGGCGAGAAGCCTGTCTTGCGCGGCGATGTGGGCGGCGTCCGGACCCATCGGCTCGGCATTCGCCTTGCCAGCGGGTGCTGCGCCGGAAAGGCCACGCCCGCTCCGCAGAACCTGAACGCCGGCGGCAAAGCCCTCGAGGTAGCGCTTTTGCTCCTCGGTAAAGTCGACGGGG
>Ga0306923_10000616_pt1 | contig 28329 bp, 23 predicted proteins | sample sta12Can44000108_FD_203841 | JGI IMG/M metagenome (GOLD analysis project Ga0306923, IMG submission 203841) | Lab enrichment of tropical soil microbial communities from Luquillo Experimental Forest, Puerto Rico - statanox.12C.anox.44.000.108 (v2)... | ecosystem: Environmental > Terrestrial >... | reverse complement strand
GACACCAACGAGAAGTTCATGTTCGCGTCCGATGTGCGCGCCTTCAGCCACGGCTGCATGCGCATACAGGATCCCGCAAAATATGCCGATGTTCTCCTCAATCTTGCGCGTCCCGGCGATCACTGGACGACGGAGAGGGTCACGCGCATGTTCGGCGCCGGCGAGCAGGACCTGGCGCTGCCGCCTGGGTCGATCTGGGTGCATGTGACGTACCAAAGCGCGTTCGTCGACGATGCCGGCAAGCTGCAGCTCCGCCGCGACGTCTACGGCGTCGACAGCCGCACCATTGCCGCGATCAAGACCGAGCGCGCAGTGGTCGAGCCGCCCCCCGAGGGCAAGCCCGAGCAGCAGGAGGTCGCGTCAGGCTCCGGGCGCCGCAAGGCCGCACCCCAACCCGCCGCGATGTCGTTCTTCCAGTCACTTTTCTTCGGCGGAAGATCGCCCCCGCCGCGACCGCAGCGTGGCGTCGCCTATCGCTGACAATCGGGAACGACCAACGCTCAACGTCATAGCCTGGCCGGGACCCCGCCGCGCTTGCGCGGCGGGAACCTGGTCTTGCGGCACGAAAGGCGTGGATGCCCGGAACAAGTCAGAACAAGTCCGGGCATGACGGTTCCCCATGCCGGCCATGGTGGTTTGTAATTACCACTTGCGAGCGATTTCATCGCAAAAGAGGTAATGGAGGGATGGAAGGAACCAGACTAGCCCCATGACAAGGCTGGCGCCTTGTGCATAGGATCGAAGCATCAGTACGGTCGAGTGTGTGAGGCGTGCGATGACGAGTACCGTTGCTTCAAGATCCGAAGAATATCGACGCGATGCGCAGGAGTGCTGGAAATTTGCCAACGATGCAGAAGACATCGAGAGTAAGGCGCTGTTTCAGCTGACCGCCGAAGCGTGGACGATGCTTGCCGAGCAAGTGGAGACGCTTGCGGTCACTCACGGCAATCAGGCCGCCGCCACAACCACGATTCTGCAATCCGCCGCATAGCGGGCCAAAGGCATTTTCTTAATACGACAAAGGCATCTAGGGCCTTCAGGCCTGCACGCCTGAAGTAACGTGGCTGCTGCGGCGAACCCTGGAATCGGGTAAGCTTCGCCATTGATGGCTGGATTTCGGGCTCTCGGCCCGCCAAGTCGGCTATGCCGACTTGGCCGCTTAAGCTTTGGACGCTCAGGCTTTCGGCGCTTAAGCTTAACCACCCAACCATCTCGGGCAACACCGAGGTCAGTGGCCTTGGCCGGGGTGACGACGCCATAGGATTCGAGTTCTGGAAATGCCGCACGCGTGCCGGGGCCGGCTTTGAGCAGGCAGAAGCTGATCGGCGGGATTTTGATTGTCGTGTCGGCTGCCTACATCGCCTGGTTCGTGCGGGTGCGCCTGTTCACCGCCGGTCCCGCCGTGGAGAAAAAGGAGTGGCTGCAGGCGATCGGCTCAATCGTGATATTGATGCTGGGCACGATCAACGTGCGGCTCGCGGCCATGCGGGCGCGCAGCCGCGACGGTGAACGGCGTTAAACGGCGCTCCCGCGATTTGATGCGTGTTGGGATGACATGACTGCAACCCGAATCGACCGGCGATTTGCGGGGCTCAAGGCAAAAGACCGCGCGGCGCTGGTCACTTTTCTGACCGCCGGCGATCCCGACCCGGAAACGTCGCTCGCAATTCTGCGCGCGCTGCCGGCGGCCGGGGCGGACGTGATCGAGCTCGGCATGCCGTTCACCGATCCCATGGCGGACGGGCCTGCGATCCAGCTGTCGTCGCAGCGCGCCCTCAAGCGGGGTCAGACCATGCGGCGGACGCTGGACATGGTGCGCGCTTTTCGCAGCGCCGAGCAAGCCGCCCCCGTGGTGCTCATGGGCTACTACAATCCGATCTATATCTACGGCGTCGAGCGGTTCCTGGCCGACGCAAAGGATGCCGGGGTTGACGGCCTCATCGTCGTCGACCTGCCGCCGGAGGAGGACGCTGAGCTCTGCCTGCCGGCGCTCGCGGCCGGTCTCAATTTCATCCGCCTCGCCACGCCGACGACCGATGACAGACGCCTGCCGGCGGTGCTCGCGCACACTTCGGGCTTCGTCTATTATGTGTCGATCACCGGCATCACCGGCGCGGCAATGCCTGATCCCGGCCGCACCGCCGCGGCGGTCGGGCGCATCAAGCGCCATTGCCGGCTGCCGGTGGCCGTCGGGTTCGGCGTGCGCACGGCCGAGCAGGCGGCAGTGATTGCGCGGGACGCCGACGGAGTGGTCGTCGGCTCGGCACTCGTGAACGCGCTCAAGGGCACGCTCGACCGCAATGACAGCGCAACGCCGGGAACACGCAAGGCAGTGACCGACCTGGTGGCGGAACTTGCCCGCGGCGTGCGCTCGGCCCGCGCGCAGGCCGCCGGCGAAGCGAGGCAGCAACCATGAACTGGATCTCCAACGTCGTGCGGCCGAAGATCCGCAATTACTTCGCCCGCCGCGACACTCCCGAAAATTTGTGGATCAAGTGTCCGGAAACTGGGCAGCTCGTCTTCAGCAAGGACGTCGAGGCGAACCACTTCGTGATTCCAGGCTCCAACTATCACATGCGCATGAGCGCTCCTGCACGGCTCAAGATGATCTTCGACAACGAGACCTGGATCGACGTCGCAGTCCCCGAGGTTCCGCTCGATCCGCTGCGGTTCCGCGACGAGCGCCGCTACACGGATCGCCTCAAGGACGCGCGCAGCAAGACCGGAACCAACGATGCCATCAAGCTCGGGCTGGGCAAGCTGGAGGGCCTGCCGGTCGTGATCGGCGTGCAGGATTTCGAATTCATGGGCGGCTCGCTTGGAATGGCCGCGGGCGAAGCAGTCATCAAGGGCCTGGAAACGGCGGTCGGCAAAGGCACGCCTTTCATAATGTTCGCCGCCTCCGGCGGAGCCCGCATGCAGGAGGGGATTCTGTCCCTGATGCAGCTTCCGCGCACTACCGTCGCGGTGCAGATGATGCGGGAATCGAGAAAACCCTACATTGTGGTGCTTACCAATCCGACCACGGGCGGGGTCACCGCCTCCTATGCCATGCTCGGCGACGTGCACATCGCCGAGCCCGGCGCGCTCATCGGTTTTGCAGGCCCGCGCGTCATCGAGCAGACCATCCGTGAGAAGCTGCCGGACGGCTTTCAGCGTGCGGAGTATCTCAGGGAGCACGGAATGGTGGACATGGTGGTGCACCGTCACCAGCTGCGGCCCACCTTGGCCAATCTGTGCCGGCTGCTGACCAAGGCGCGCCCGCCGATGGCCCCCAGTAGTGAGTAGGTCGGGTTAGCGCGGCCCCGGCGCGTGGAATTTTTCGCGTTTGTTGATTCCGCGCTAACCCGACGCGCTGCAACCGCAGCCGCAAGATGTCGGGTTACGCGCGGATCGACTTTGCTCACCTTCACCACCATATCGGGCCGCGCTAACCCGACCTACAGCTGATCGCCGCGCGCATGTCTTCCGTCGATTCCATTGTTGCACGACTGGCCGCGCTGCATCCCAAGCGAATCGATCTTTCGCTCGAGCGCATGTGGCGCATTCTCGACGCGCTTGGCCATCCGGAACGCGGGCTGGCGCCGGTGATTCACGTTGCCGGGACCAACGGCAAGGGCTCGACCATCGCGTTCATGCGGGCAATCCTGGAGGCTGGCGGCCTGCGCGTGCACGCCTATACCTCGCCGCATCTCGTGCGCTTCAACGAGCGCTTTCGGCTCGGGAACGGGGCTCTGGCAACGGACGACGAGCTGGCCGCAGTCCTTGCCGAATGCGAACGCGTGAACGCCGGCGCGCCGATTACCGTGTTCGAGATCACCACCGCGGCAGGTCTTCTCCTGTTCGCCCGGCATGCGGCCGACGTGCTGCTCATGGAAGTGGGGCTCGGCGGCCGGCTCGATGCGACCAATGTCGTGGAGCGTCCGCTCGCCACGGTGATCACCCCGGTTTCCTTCGACCACGCCGAGTTTCTGGGCAGCAGCATCGGCGAGATCGCAGCGGAGAAAGCCGGCATCCTCAAAGCCGGCATTGCCGCAACGGTTGCCGCGCAGCCGCGCGAGGCGCTGGCGGCGATCGAGCGATATGCCGCGCGCATCAAGGCGCCGATCAGGGTTGCGGGCGAGGACTGGACGGCAACCGAGGAGCGCGGCCGCCTGGTCTATCAGGACGATGCCGGCCTGCTCGATCTTCCCGCGCCGAAGCTTTACGGGCGCCACCAGTTCGAGAATGCCGGTGTTGCGATTGCAGCGTTGCGCTCCGTCGATGCATTTGCGCTTGCACCTGCCGCGTTTGAGCGGGGAATTGCCGCAGCCGAATGGCCGGCGCGCATGCAGCGCCTTGCGCAGGGCGCGTTGGCGAAGCTCGTGCCGGCCGGCGCCGAGCTCTGGCTCGACGGCGGCCACAATATCGATGGCGGTCGCGCGGTCGCCGACGCGCTCGCGGATCTGGAGGAGAGAGTCCCGCGCCCGCTCATCCTCGTGATCGGCATGCTGTCGACCAAGGATTGCGGGGGCTTTTTGAGCAACTTTGCCGGGCTCGCGCAGCGCATTGTTGCGGTGCCCATCCCGGAGCAGGAAAAGAGCATGCCGGCAGATGGCATTGCGGAGGCCGCGCGCACCGTCGGCATTCCGGCGCAGAGCAGCACCGACATAAAGTCGGCGCTCGCCATCATTTGCAGCTACGCGCTGGCGCCGCCTCCGCGTATCCTGATTACCGGCTCGCTCTATCTGGCCGGCGCCGTGCTCACCGCCAACGGCACGCCGCCGACATGAGCGAGCTTCAGACCGCGGCAGTTATCCACTGTTCGAGTTTCTGCTTGGGCGCAGCCCCGATCTGCCGCGAAGCCAGCTGACCATTCTTGAAGATCATCAAGGTCGGGATGGACTGGATGCCGTACTTCGCGGCGGTCTGCGGGTTCTCGTCGACGTTGAGCTTGACCACCTTCACCCTGGGGCCAAGCGAGCCTGCGATCTCCTCGAGCGCGGGTGCGATGCTCCGGCAAGGACCGCACCATTCCGCCCAGAAATCCACCACGACCGGGCTGGTCGCCTTCAATACCTCGGACTCGAATGTGCTATCCGAAACCTTGCCTACGGCCATGGGGCGTTACCTCGTTTGTTTCCAGGGCCGAAGCTATGAATGAGGGGGCGAAGCGTCAAGGCCGCCTTCACACGCAGGTGACGGCGTGCAGAGCAGCATCCATCAGCGCGGCGGGTATCTCCAGCAAGTCGGGAATCTCAGTCCATATCAGGGCCGCGCGAACCGCTTTGTCCGGATAGAGCTGCTGCAGGCAACCGCGATAGAGCGCGAGCTGGCAAATATAGGCCGACGGCACGTCGTCGAGGAGGCGAGGCGGCGGCTGGTTGGTCTTGAAATCCGCGATCAGAACCGTGTCCTGGGTCACTGAGAGGCGGTCGAGCTGACCGGAAACGGCGAAGGTGCGCCCGGCGATTGACAGGCGGCCGACGACGGGGATCTCGGCTCTGCTGCCTGGAGCAAACAGCGCCGAGAAGCGAGGATCATCGAGCACCCGGCAGACCTGCGCGGTGACGCACTCGCGTTCCTCGGCCGTGAAATCCCCGGCCCGCCGCGCGAGATGCCGTCGGGCAGCCTCGCTTCGCAGATCGATCGGAACGTCGGGAAGCGCCTGCAGGAGGCGGTGCACCAGCGTTCCCCGCGCCAGCGCCCTGGCGCGCTCGCGTGCGCCGCCGGCGGGGCTGCACAGCCGCGGCACCGAGTCATCGTAAGCGCGCGATGGCGAGAGCGGCGTCGCGCCGGCCGGCTCGTGCGGCGCGTTGCGCTCAAGCCAGGAAGGAACACCGGCGGACAACACGAGCTGCCCGCGCATGCTCGACGTCGGTCCTGCGGCAGCCAGGGGAGGCACCTTGCAAAAGCGCCAGACCTTGCCGTCGCCGTCTTCGGCGAGCCCCTCGGTCGAGAGCGGCACCAGCGCTTGCGTTACCAGCTGCCACCAGCAGCCGGGGGGTGGTCCCTGCACACCTTCCGCTCCGCACACGATAAGCCGCTCCATGGCGCGAGTCATGGCGACGTAGAGAAGCCGGCGGTACTCATCCTCGGCCGCGCGTTGCATGCGCGCGCGCGCCGCGCTCAAGGGCGGCGCGTCGTTGGCCTTTCTGCCGGCCCAGACAAACTGGATCGGCGCTGCCGGCGCGCCATCGAGGGTGAAGAGCCGCGCCGGCCGCTGGGTCGGACCCGCCGGCGGGGTGATGGTATCGGCGAGAAAGACGATCGGGGCCTCCAGGCCCTTGGCTCCGTGCACCGTCATCACGCGCACCTCGTCGCGCGTGATCTCCATGTCGCGCTTGACCTCGGTCCTGGCCGTGCGCAACCAGGCGAGGAAACCCTGCAGCGACGGCGTCTGCCGGCGCTCATAGTCGAGCGCGAGATTGAGAAATTCATGCAGGGCATCGTCTGCTTCGTGCCCGAGCCGCGCCAGAATCCGCCGGCGTCCTCCTTCGGCGCCGAGAACACGCGCGTAAAATCCGAACGGCGTCTCATCGCGCGCCAATTTTGCAAAGCGCTCGAGCCGGCCTTCGGCTGCTGCAAAGCGCGGCTGCGTCGGCGCCTTCGCGCGCAGCGCTCCGCGCAGCGAGCCTTGCCGCTGCCAGGCGATCTCGAACAGATCATCCTCGTTAAGACCGAACAGCGGGCTCTTGAGAACACTGCCAAGCGCGAGATCATCGCGCGGCAGCATGAGCGCATCGGCGAGCGCCATGAGATCCATGACCGCGATGTGCTCGGTGAGCATCAGCCGGTCGGCACCGGCAACCGGGACGGCGCACTCCTTGAGCGCACGAATGATCGCCTCGAACAACGGCCCGCGCTGGCGCACGAGCACGAGCACGTCGCCAGCGCGCGATCCCTGCTCGATCATGCGCCGCACGGCACGGGCAATTTTGCCCGCGAGCCGCACCGGCGGGCTCGTCTCGGTAAGCTCGTCGAAGGGCGCATCCCATGCTTCGATCTCGCGCTTCTCGTCCGGCTTGATCGTGTCCCAGATCTCGACCAGTCCGGGCGCGGCGTCGGGCAGCGCAATATGCGGAGGAACGCCGGCCGTTTCGGTTGTCACGCTGGCGAAGATGTCGCTTGGCGCGAAGACCTGGTCGACGGCGGCGAGCACGTTTGCTCCCGAGCGCAGGGAATGCGTGAACTCGCGGCGCACCAGCGGCAAGGCGCTCGCGTCATGCGCGCGACGAAAGTGCGCCAGCATCTCGGCAAAGGCGCGCGGCGCGGCGTCCTGAAACGAGAAGATCGACTGCTTATCGTCCCCCACGGCAAAGATCGTGCGCCTCGCATGCCGCGCGCCCGCGCCGGCAAAGAATTCCTCCGTCAGGCGCCGGACGATCTCCCATTGCTTTGGGCTCGTATCCTGGGCCTCGTCGATGAGAACGTGATCGATGCCCTGGTCGAGCTTGTAATGGACCCAGGCCGCCCGATCCTCGCCGAGGAGAGCAAGCGCCTTGTCGATGAGGTCGTCATAGTCGAGCAGGCCGCGCCGGTCCTTGGCCGCCTGGTAGCGCGAGATCACCGCCTCGGCGACGGTGAGCAGCGCACGCGTGCGGTCGCGGCAGATGACCGCGTTACGGCGCGCCAGCAGCGGCACCAGCCGCACGGCTTCGTCGCAAAGCCTCTCGGCAAGCTCCGGCTGCCGTGCGCGAAGCGCCGCGGTGAGAAGGCTGTCGCGCGGCTCGAGCTTGCCGGTGAGAAACACCCCAAGATACTCATCCGCCCGCTCCGATCCCGCGCTCGCGAGCGCCGCGGCAAATCGGGCCGCCTGTTTCTGATCGTTGCTCGATCCGCACCTGAGCTTGCCGGCGATCTCGGCCCATTTCGCTGACGGCAGCAGCGGCCCTTCCGTCATCTCGTGCTCGACCCGCTCGACGGTGTCGTCGGCCGCAATGCCGAGCGCACCGCAGAGCAGGACGATCGCCTGCTCCACGCTGCCGGCGTGACCGATCCAGCCGCGCACGAGGTCGCGCTTGCGAATGGCCTCGGCCACCACATCCTTGAAGGTCTGGTCCGCGGCAACCGACATGGCGGTTGCCAGCGCGCGGCCGAGCGGCGCCTCCGGAGCGCGCGCGGCATCGAGCAGGACTCCGAGGCTGGTATCGCCGAGGAGCTGCGCCTGTGCCGCCTCGTCCAGCACCTCGAAGCGAGCCGCCACGTTGCCCTCGAATGGAAACTGATGCAGCAGCCGCGTGCAGAAGGCATGGATCGTCTGCACCTTGAGACCGCCGGGGGGTTCCAGCGCCAAAGCGAACAGTCGCCGCGCCCGCGCGCGCTGCGCCGCGTCGGGCGCGGCATCCGAGATCCGGCGGATGGCATCGTCGAGCCTTGCGTCGTCGAGCGCCGTCCAGCGCCGCAGCTCGTCGAATACGCGGTTTGCCATATTGCCCGCCGCGGCTTTCGTGAACGTGATGCAGAGAATTCTCGCGGGCTCGACGCCGTCGAGCAGCAACCGGATCACCCGCTGCGCCAGCACGTGGGTCTTGCCGGAGCCGGCACTGGCCGCAACCCACGCCGAGACGCCGGGGTCCGAGGTCTCGATCTGGACCTTGCGCAATGCTGGTGGGATTGTGCGCGGCGCGCGGGGCGCGACGGCAGATGCGCTCATTCCGGCGCTCCCGCGTTGCTCTCATCCTCGCTGCCGACCGACCATTCCATGACGCGCGCAAGGTGGTCGTAGCTGCCGTAGCGGCCCTTCCACATCGGCGACACGAGCGGAAGGTAGGGCTGCCGCTCGTCTTCGAATCGCGCCGCAACCTCCGCCAGCTTGCAAAGCGCGCGGTCGGCGTGGAAATCGGCATCCCCGTTCTTGAAGGCGATAGGGGTCGCATTGCCGGGGCGCTCGCCACCCCTGAGCGAGACGTAAACCAGCTCGGCAATGGATGCGTCGCCGGGAAAATCCGCAAACCCGCCCTTTCGCAGGATGGCCGCTTCCAGCGTGAGCTGCGGTGAAATGCCGATGCGCACCTGCTTCTCGGTCGGAACCTGCCCGGTCTTGTAGTCGAGGATGGCGAAGCCGCCTCCCGTGAGCCGCTCGATGCGGTCCGCACGCGCGCGCAGGGTGAAGACACGTTCTCCGAGCGGGATTTCGATCCGTCCCCCGATCTCAGCCTTGATGGCGGCGATCATGCCGCGGCGTTGCGCTTCCCAGCCGGCGAACCAGTGCGCGATCCGCTTGAAGCGCGGCCACCAGAACGCCTGTGCCTCCGGATAGTCCGCCAGGGCTGCGAAATGCCGCTCGCCGATCTCGATGAGCGCGCGCGCTGGATCGGCGGGCAGCCCGCCCGCAAACTTGCGCGTGAACTCGCTCAGCGCGCCATGGATGACGATCCCGCGATCGGAGGCGCCCGGCGGCGCATCGACGGGGTCGAGCTCGCGCAATCGCAGGATGTGCCTGGCATAGATGGAATAGGGATCGCGCAGCCAGGTCTCGATCTCGGTCACGGAAAGCGCGGTCGGGCGCGCGGCGCGCGGCGGCGTGGGTGAGGGCCGCTCGATGCGCTTGACCTCGGCGGGTTGATCGAGAGCGCGCGCCCAGGCGAGATATTTCTCGCCATTCGCGCGCGTGCTGCTCCAGGCACTCTCGCCGGCGACCGCGGCAAGCCGCTGCACGAAGCGTGAGGGCAGCGTCGGGGCGCCTGCCAGGCGTGCGGGATATGCGAGAACGACCTGCGGCGCGCCGAGCGCCTGGGCGAAGTCGTGGGCAGACAGCGATATGCGCCGCTCCGGCAGGTCGAGGCCCAGCGCACGACGCATGGAACGGCTCAGCCACGGATCCGGGCGCGGCTCGGGCGGCCAGACGCCTTCGACCAGCCCCCCCAGCACGATGCGATCGGCGCTCTGCAGCCGGGCTTCGAGCGGACCGTAAATGCGCACGCGCGCGCCGGCAAGCGCGGGTCGCCGCACCATGCGCCCGCCGATCACGGTCTTGAACAGCTCGACATAATCGGCGGGAACCACGGCGAGATCGGCGCCCGCGCTCACCGATGAAATTTCATCGAAGGCCTGCTGCAGCTGCACGCCGTCGTAGTCGGCAAACACCACGGGCTCGCCGCTCCCAGTGCTGCTCAACGCCGCGACGACGGTTTCGTGAAGCGCGGCGAGCTCGCGCAGAGGACGCGCGCCTGACGGCAAAGCTTCGAGCGGCGCCAAGGCTGCGCTCAGCCGAGCTACCAGGTCGGCGGCAAGATCGAGATCGGCGTCCCGAAGGCGCACGCGCGGGTCGGACGGATGCAGCTGCGATGGCTCTCCGCAACGCAGCCTGCCAAGCTCCGCGCGGAACGCTGCCAACGCGGCGGCGAGCCCCGCGGTGCCGGGGCGCGGGCGGGGCCCGCGCAACACCGCCTGCTCCAGGGCTGCGATGCCGCGCGCCAGCCTGCCTTGCTCCGCGCCGAGCCGCGCCAGCGAATGCTTGAGCAGGGCAAGAAGCGCAACCGGCGCAACCCCGGCAAGCGCCGTTTCCGCGGCAAGGCATGCGAAGCGTCCGGCGGGAGTAGCGAAGAGCGCATCGCCTCCGGAGTCGTCGGCCGGCACATTCCAGCGCCCGAGCGCCGCAAGGACCCGGCGGGCGAGGGCCCGATCAGGAGTGATCAAGGCCGCGGTCTTCTGCTCCTCGAGCGCCTCACGCAACGCGATGGCAATCGCGAGCGCTTCCTCCTCGGCATTTGCGGCCTCGATGACGCAAAGCGATTGAAGTGCAGCCTGCACAGGGAAGCCGGACCGGGCGATATCCTGCCAGCGCTCGGATGAGGCCGCCGGCCGCAGCGCCTCGGAGACATAGCGTTCGCGCGGGCAAGAGGGGCGCGCTGCGAGCACCGTGACCTGGTCGCGTCCGATGCCGATCCGGCGCAGCAAGGCATGCATGGCGAACTGCGGATGCTCGACCGCGGCCGCGGTTGGTGGGTGAGCGCCGCCGTCATCGCCCGCAATAAGCCGCCACGATTCTTCATCGAGATCGGTATCGAGGCCCGGCAGGACGACCGCCCCATGCGGAAGGGTGGCAATTGCCGCAATCAGCTCTGCGGTCGACGGCATGGAGCCGGTGGAGCCGGCGGCGATCACCGGTCCGTTGGTTCCCCCGCGCAGGCGCGCCGCCTCGGCCTTGATCAAGGCATCGCGCCTTTCCGCCGCTTCCATGGCGCCGCGTTCCTTGAGGATCGCGGGCCAGGCCTCGCGCGCGATCTTGAGGAATTGCAGCGTCAGCTGCCAATAGCGGTCGACGTTATCGGGCACGAGCTCGTCGAGCCGATGCCAGGGAACGGCGCGCGTCGTCATGTCATCGATGAGGCGCGCGAGGTCATCCGCCAGCGCAAGCGCGGAGACCGGATTGTTGGCCACGAGCGAGGCTTCGTCCTTGCTCTGCGGCGCAATCCCCGCCGCCCATTTGCGCACGAGCTGCGCGAGCAGCAGGCGGCGCTCGAGCTCGCCGAGCGCCAGCGGCAGATCGAGGTCGGCCGCGGCGAGCTCGCCGGCCGCCGCCTGCGCAAACGCAATCTCGTCCTCGTCCACGTCGCCAAGCGCCACGATGCGTGGAAGGAGAGCAGCGTTCTGCCTGCTCACTTCAAGGAAGGTGTCGCGTGCGAGCCGACACGCGCGCCGCGTCGGCAGGTAAAGCGTGGCGCCTGCAAGTGCGAGCGGATCGTGTCCCTTCGGGAAGCCGGGAATGAGCTCTCCCGCGCCCAGCGCACGGATGAGCGTCGGCAGGAACGGCGCCGCAGCCGGTATCGAAAAGACGCGGGGAATCGCCATGCGCAATCATACACGGGGACAGGACGGGGCTGCGTCAAGACTCGCGCCATGAGAGTTTCGCCCAGGCCAGCAGCAAAGGACATTTCCGGCCGGATCGCCATCGGAGCCGTTGTCAGCGGCGATGCGGTTGAGCTTACCGCAGCGCCGTTCTCGACGATGACATCGTGTTCGGCGGCATTGATGGCACGCTGCGCATTGACGGTGGCGCCGCGCCGAATGCGTGACTTGACCTCACATCTGTCCGATTCGACATCACCGGCGGGATGCCGCTGACATCGGGTAACTTGCTGCTGGTCAAAGAGAACGGGCCATGACCTGAATCTCGGTAATTCCGTTCGCAGCGGTAGAGAGCGATCAACTTGGCTAATTCTCTGTTAAAGCAGTTCTCAGTTCGTTAACCGATGTACGTCAACGTCAAAGCAACTCTGATCGCTTTGATTCGCAAATGCTGTTCGTCTGTTCGAAATGCGCGACCGCATACCGGGCGCAACCATCCGTGCTGGGCAGGCGCGGCCGGCGGGTTCGCTGTGGCCGCTGCCGCCATGTTCAATTCCTCAGGAATCCGGAGTTGCTGCCGGCCATTGCGCGAGCTTATCGAGCCGAGATCGAGGCATTTTGCGCGGCCTTATCGATTGAACGGCTCGTTAAGGCATCGGAAGCCAGAACGGGCAATCCTGCGCTCGCAAGGTCCGAGGCGGTTGTTATTCAAAGCGCAAAGCCGGGCGGCATCCCGCAAGGATGATCTGCTAGCAAGGTCGCCTTTGTCTCGGGAAATTCCGAGAGCGCCTAAACGTCGATCCTAAAAGGGATCGACGCTGAGTGAACTATTTCACGCGAGACTGTTTGCCCGATCTGGTAGCCCTACTCCCGATTGCGAGGCAATTCCCCTCCGCGAGCCGGAGGCGGCATGTGAATACCTACCGGAAGCAGCGACCCCGCGCGTTCCATTAAAGTGCGGAGAGCATTGCCCAAAAGTGCCTTGTGTTTTAGATAGACAAGCGAGAATGGCCACTTCGATCGCTGTTCCGGAAAGTCTGCTCGCTGGTTTGCCGGCGCACCTGTCGCGCGGTCTGTTCGCCAAGGCGCGCGCCGTCTCACTTGTAGCCGATCAAGTCTTGTTTTCGGCGGGGGAACAAGGCGAGGGGTGCTATCAGGTCGACGAGGGCTTGCTCAAGGCAAGCGTCACCGAACCAGGCGGCGGCGAGCGCATCCTGGCAATGCTCGGGCCTGGTTCCGTCGTCGGCGAGCTGTCCATGATCGACGGAGCACCGCGCTCGGCTTCGATTGTCGCCCTGCGCGATTCAAAGTTGAGCTTCATCAGCCGCGCCGACTTCCAGGTGTTTGGAGAATCAAGGCCGGAACTCTACCTTGCCCTCACGCATTTGCTGGCGCGCCGTCTGCGCTTCACCAACGATATCGTGGCGGCCACGAGCTTTCTTTCGCTCAAGGGACGCGTTGCGCACGTGCTATTGAATCTTGCCGAGGAGTTTGGTCGTGAGGTTGGCCAAGGGCGCGTCGTCATTCAGCAGAAAGTCTCCCAAGATGAGCTCGCCGCAATGGCGGGCATCGCACGGGAAAATGTCAGCAGGGTTCTGCACGATTGGATGAGCCAGTCGCTGGTGAGCCGTTTCTCGGGCTATTATTGCCTGGAGGATAAGGTCGCCTTCAAACGAGAAGTTGAGGATTATGCACCCTCGCGCCACCGCTGAAATCCCCGCCTACGCTTGCGACCTATCCGCGTAGGCATTCGCAGATCGCTCTCAAGCGACCGCGAGCCTTTAGTAGGAGCGACCCGTCGTTTTGTGATGAGCTGAGTACGGATCGCCTCTTCGATCGGTGCGAGTGCTCTCTCGGCTTCCTTGGCCCACCGCAAACCTTCCTGCCTGCATCTCTGCGTATGACAGACTTTCCTCCGCGGCTCTCATGCGGGAATCGGCCTGAGCCATTATAGTTTGCCTCAAATGCCCTGATGCAAATCTCGGCCGTCTTGCGGTCGTTCTCCAGGAACTTGATACGCTCTTTTGCTGCCTGTAGCTGTGCCATGTTGTCGGACAGCAACGCTTGGCTATGTGCTTCGACGGCGGCAGCGCGCTCTTCTATTTCTCTGATGACGTGAGCGGCCTCCGCAACCAGGGATAATGCGCGTTGCGTGTTGTCAGCGGTCGAGGACGCCGAATTGTGCAGTCGCACGATGTTTTCGCTGACCTCGTTTGAGGCGCACTCTGCTGTGTGCTTTTGCATGTGGGTGTGAAGCCATGCCATCTCACTCACCATGAGCCCATTCTCCCCGATCCGAGTAGGTGTTTCACAATCGTTAATACCACAAGGTATACTTCCGGTATGGTTAACAAGGTGTTTAGACAAGAAACGGTGACTGCCGTCGCCCCGTGGGGAGATAGAGAGCCGGGTCGCCTGCGCGTTGTTGGCAATGAGGTCGTCGAGGCAGCATGTACACGGATTGCCTCGCTGCAAGGGATTGCAGCGCCGCGCCAGGATCGCTTCAGGCTGCGCTGGCGAGGATCGCCGCTTCCGCCGCCTTGACGGCGTCGGGGGTGCCGACATGCATCCACAGGCCTTCGAGGCGCAGTCCGAACAGCCGCCCGGCTTGCGCGGCGCGCGAGAAGAGGGGCGACATGGAAGAGGGCCCGGGCGATACGCCCGCCACGAATGCCGGCGTGAGGATCGCCGCGCCCGCATAGACAAACGGCACGATCTCCCGCTCGCCCCGCCGCGCGAGCCGGCCATCAGGCGTCATGGAGAAGTCGCCGCGCCCGTCATAGCCGATGCTCGATGCGGTCGGCGCGAGCAGGAGCAGCGCATCCATGCGGGCGGGATCGAAGATGCCGGCGAGCCGGCCCAGATTGGGCTTCACGCCATCGATCCAGATCGTATCCGAGTTGACGTGGAAGAACGGACGCTCGCCCAGTTCCGGCAGGGCCTTGATTACGCCGCCCGCGGTGCCGAGGAGCTCGCGGCGCTCATCGGAGATGACGATTTGCGGCCGCAGCCGCGAAGCGAGGTGGCGCTCGATCTGGTCGGCGCGGTAATGCACGTTCACGACCGCCCGCTCCACCCCCTGCTCGGCGAGACGATCGAGCACGTGATCGATCAGAGCCTTGCCGCCGACCAGCACCAGCGGCTTGGGTATCTGGCCATTGAACGCCCGCATCCGCGTGCCGAGACCGGCGGCGAGCACCATCGCGCGATCGGGTCGGATCATGCTTTTTGCGGACTGGCTCATCAACGCATTCTGGCCCTGGCATTACACTGCATTCAAAGCCGGCACATGGGCAATATACCAGGCATTGAGCGATTCCAGGGCAGGGTGACCGAGCGAGCGCTGCAAATATCCCCATACCCGCGGCATGTGACGCAGGTATTGCGGCTTGCCGTCGCGCAGATCGAGGCGCGCGAAGATGCCGAGAATCTTGCTGGCGCGCTGTGCGGCAAGCGTGACATAGATCTTGATGAAAGAAGCGGGATCGAACTCGGGGTCGGACTGCCGCCGGCCTCGCACGTAGCGGCCGAGGAGGGCAAGCTCGAGCTGCTCGGGGATGTCCACACGCGCATCCTGAAGGAGCGACGCAACATCATAGGCGCCCGGCCCCATGACGGCGTCCTGAAAATCCAGCAGGCCGAGCCGGGCGATTTCCTTGCGTCGCGCGAGCCAGAGCAGATTGGGCGAGTGAAAGTCGCGCAGCACCCAGGTCGCAGGGGCTTCGATTGCCGGCTGCAACAGCTCGCGCCACAGTCTGCGAAAGGAATCGCGCTCGCTGTCGGGCATCGGCGCCTGCAGGCGTGGCAGGAACCAGTCCAGCAGCAGCTCGGCCTCTATGAGGAGGGCGCTCATGTCGTAAGACGGGATGCAGTGCTCGATGTGCGGCGCAACCGGCAGCACGTCCGGCAGGCGCTTCCCGTGCAGCGCGAGCAGCGCGTCGACGGCGGTCTCGTAGCGTTCCCTGATCGGCGCCGGCGGCTCGCCGCTCACGATCCCCTCATCGCCAAGGTCCTCGAGGATCAACAGGCCCTGGTCCAGGTCGGCGTGATAGATCTCGGGCGATGAAAAGCCGTGTTGCCGCAGCCCGTTGGCCATGGCCACGAACGGCATGACGTTGTCGGCAAGGTGCGCAATCGCGTTATAAGGCTTGCCGTCGCGCACCGGCGGACCATCGGGCCGGCGCGGCGAGTTCATCAGGATCGCGTGCTTGTCGCCGAGCGCGAGACGCTCATAGATCCGGGTCGAGGCATCGCCTTTGAGCTTTGCCCGCAGCGCGCCGCTGTAGCCGCTTTGGGAAATGAACTGGCGCACCGTCGCCATGCGGTCCACTCGCGGCCCCAGCTTCCCGTAGCCGGTCACGCGCGCGTGGCGGAACTCGAGCTTGAGCTTGGGCGCCAGCGTGAGCGCGACGTCCATCCGGTCGGCGGGCAGGAAACCGGCGGCGCGATCGGGCCATTCGACCAGCACGACCGCGCCTTCCGGGAGATCGTCAAGGCCGAGCTCGGCAAGCTCCGCGGATCCGGAGAGGCGGAAGAGGTCGGCATGAACCAGCGGAAACTGCGGCAGATCGTAGATCTGCATGAGGGTGAACGTGGGGCTCGGGACCTCGATGCCAGGGTCTTTCGCGAGATAGTGGATCAGCGCGCGAGCGAACGTGGTCTTGCCTGCGCCGAGGTCGCCGGAGAGCGTCACCAGGTCGCCGGGCGCCAGCGAGTTTGCGATATCGACGGCAAGCCGCGCTGTGGCGTGCTCGTCCGGGAGCGCCACCGAGAAGCTCGACGTGCCGAGCGTCGTCAGGGGCATCGCCACGGCAATACCCCCAACTTACCGCCCTTCACGCCGCCGACCGCAGCGCCCGGTGATCGAGCGGGAAGACGCAGGTAACCGTTGTGCCGCGGCCCACCGCCGATTCCAGCGTCACTGCCCCGCCGTGCAGCTCGACGAAGGAGCGCACCAGCGAAAGCCCCAGCCCGGTGCCCCGGTGCCGCGAGCCGAGTGAATGGGTCTCGAACCAATCGAATACCTTGCCCTGCACGTCGGCGGGAATGCCCGGCCCGCGATCGGTCACGGAGAATACGAGGGCATCCTTGAGCCGTTGGGCGGCAAACGTAACGGTCTCGCCCGCGGGCGAAAAGCCCACGGCATTGGCGAGCAGGTTGAACAGCGACTGCCGCACCCGGCGCTCATCGGCAACGAAGCTGCCGATGTCCGGCGCGGCACGGATTTCGAGCTTGATGGCGTTTCGCACCAGCCGGTCCTGCACGCCTTCGGCGGCGGCTTCCATGGTGCTGCGGACATCCACCGGGCCGAGGTTGAGCGTCATGGCGCCGGCATCGATGGTGGCGAGGTCAAGGATGTTGTTGATGATTGCCAGCAGCGCGTTCGTGGAAACGGTGATGTAGCTCAGATATTCCCGCTGCTTGTCGGTGAGCGGGCCGGTCACCGGATCGCCCAGGAAATGCGCAAACCCGATGATGTTGGTGAGCGGCGAACGCAGCTCGTAGGATACGTGATGCACAAAATCGACCTTGAGCTTGTCCGCCGTTTCCAGCGCCTCGTTTCGCTCCCGCAATGCGCGCTCGACGTTGACGGTATCGGTGACGTCCTGAAAGGTGAGCAGCGTCGCGCCGTCCGGCAGCGGCATGGTGGCGCAATCGACCACATTGCCGTCGGGACGCTCGATCCGGCCGATCACCGGCTCGCGATCGTCGATTGCGGTGATGGTCGCGCGCAACCGACGCCAGATCGGATGATCCCCGTGCAGCGGCCGGCTCACGCTGCTCATCGTCTCGATATGCGGGTGCTGCGCAAGCAGCTCCTGGTCGAGGCGCCACATGCGCGCGAAGACCGGATTGTAGAGCCGCAGCCGCCCATCGCTGCCGAACACCGCGACTGCCTCGGTGAGATTGTCCAGCGTCTCGCTTTGCACCCGGATGAGGGCGTCGTAGCGGCGCTCCAGATCGAGCCGTTCGGTGACGTTCTCGAACAGATAGATGACTCCGCCTTCGGGATTGGGGGTGGTGACCACGCGCATGGTGCGTCCGTCGGGCAGATGCCACATGTGCTCCTTCGCCTCGATGGCGCGATAGGCCTCATGCAGCGCGCTCTTCCACTGGCGAAAATCCTGCTCGTCGGGGAGCTTGCGGTCGGCTCGCAGGCGGTCGAGCACCGCCGAATCGCTCGGGCCGCTGTCGAGAAACCCGGCGTCGAGATCCCAGAGCGAGCGATAGGCCGCATTGTAGAAGCTCAGCTGCTGGCTGGACGCGAAGATGGCGACGCCGGTCGCCATCTGGTCGAGGGTGCGGCGGTGGGCATCGACCATGCGCCGGAGCTCGGCGCGCATGCGCTCGGCCTCGGTGGCGTCGAGCGCGATCCCGGCGCTGCCGTCCTTTGCCGGCACCGCGATCACATCGAGGTTGCGGCGGTGCCCCGCGACCACGGCCGCAAGCCGCCCGGAATAGGGCTGCGCCGCCTTATGGGCAGCCATGATCTCGCCGCGCGCGGCGCGGTCGAACAGCTCGATGCCGCGCGCGACCGCCTCGCCGCTGTCCTTCGCCTCGACAGCGCGCGCGTAGGCCTGGTTGACGAAGACGAGCTTGCCGGCGGCGTCGCGGTGCCATACCGGAGCGGAAATCGCATCAATCAGCGCGCGAATGGCCGCGGCGTCGTCGAGCTGCTTGCGGTGGCGCTGGGCCAGTTCCGCAAGCTCGTATTTGATGCCGCTGACCTCGCGCAACCGCAGGATTGCGCGCCCGCCGACGATCTGGCCTTCCGCCTCGATGACGTGATTTGTGAGGGTCGACACCGTCATGGCAAAGCCCACGCCGCGGGCGCGCAGCGCATCGACGGAACGTTCCAGGTCACGGGCCGCTTCGGGCGCGAGCCAGGCGCCGAAAGCGAGGACCCGCTGGGGATGATCGGCGCCGGTCACCAGCACGGGATCGCCGATGATCTCCGGCTCGTCTGCCGTGGCCGGCCAGGCGACAACAACCTGCGGCTCGGAGAGCAGCAATGCATAGGCGCGGTCGATGGCCGAGCGGGCCGCAATCGCCTGGTCGCGCTCCGATGCCAGCGCGGCGGCAAGCCGCTGGCGTGTGCGCACGAGCAGGATCGCAGTGACGACCGCGAAACCCAGGATGGCAAGGGTGAGCGCGAGCGCGGCGATCTCGTGCCGATCGAGCAGCAGGAAAGCCGAAGCATAAGCCTCGACCGCTGATCGTTCGAATGCGCCGCCGGCTTCTGCGGCGCGAGCCGTGCCGGCGGTCAGCACGGGCACAATGAGGCTCGCCGGGGCACGCAATCCGCTTCTCTGCGGACGAGCCCCCACGCTCTCCACGGTGTTCCGGATCGCGTCCGGCATTCCCGCTTGCCCCAATCGCCGCATTTACCGGGGGTCGTGCGACCGCCGGCTTCGCAGGATCGAGCGGCGGGTGCCTCTCCCGCCGCATCCCCGCGAATCAAACCACTCTACCTCCAATGAGAATTCGGCGGTATTGGGCCAGATCGTGAACGGAGGTCAGATGTCACATGTCGGATGTCAGTTGGGTATCGGACTGTCCTCTGACCCTACCTCCCGGCCAGCTTCAATCCCTTGTCCAGGGCGGCATAGCTGCGCACCGGCGCCGCCATGAGAAAGCGATAGCCCTCGCCCAGGATGCGCTCGACATTGTTGGCATCCACATGCGGGTGGCCGACGACAATATTATGCTCCTTGCAGGTGCTTACGACCCGCGCCATCCATTTCAGCACTTCGGGGTGCTCGTACTGGCGCGGATAGCCAAGCTCCTGCGAGAGGTCGCCCTCTCCAATCAATATGGCGCCGATCCCGGGCACCTTCCGCAGGATGTCGGGCAGCGCCTCAATACCGCGCATGTCCTCCATCATCAGGATGACGAAGATCTCGCCCTTGGGGTTGAGCGGCCAGACATCGGCACGATCGTAGTAGTCCTGCTGAGCGAGCCCCCAATAGCGCACCGCCGCGGTCGGCCCGTCGCCCCGAATGCCGGCCGGCTCATAGTCCGGCAAGGCCTTGCGGCGCGGGTAGCGGCAGGCGGCGACGGCGTTGTAGGCCTCCTCGACCGATGAAATATGCGGCCACACGATCCCGTAGACTCCCAGATCGAGCGCCTGCTTGGCGTGAAACTGAGCCTTCTCGGACCCGTTCGGAGGAATCCGCACCATCGGCGTGACGGCGGGTGCGAGCGAAGCGGCCTTGGCGATCTGCCCGCGATTGAGCATGTACTGCAGGCTGTCCCGCAACGCCCTGATGTCCCACGGATTATGCTCCATCTCGAAGACAATGCCGTCGTACTTGGCGGCGCCCATGGCGATGGCGGTCTCGGGATCAGCCTGGCAAAACGAGGTGAACGCAGGCTTGCCCGATTCCAGCGCGCGGATGACGCCATTGAGGCGTGGAATATCGGCCATGCTCTTTGCCCTTCGATGTGGGTTGGGTACGGACGCCCGCAGGCCGCCGTTCTCGCGCACAACCGCGCCGCATGCAATATTGCCGTTCGCGCCCGCCGATGGAGGAAGAGATGGAAGCAGTGAAGGATGCGAGCGCGCTCTATGAGGTGGAGCGTCGCGCCTATCATGCCCAGCGTCCCGGCTTTCGCATTGCCGAGCTGCAGATCAGCCCGACCCAGAAGGTTCCCTGGCATTACCACAACAACGTGCATGACACTTTCTATGCTGTAAATGCAGGTAACGCCCGGGGGACAACGCGCGACAAAGCCCATTAAATAAGCCTATTTTATAAGGATTTCTTACGTTTCCGGGGGACATTGCGCGACAGCCGCAGACGGGTTATTGCATTACCCCCGCGTTACCCCAACGAAGAAGGGGGCCGAAGCCCCCTTACCACACCACACCATACCCGGCCCTACCACGCCGCTCCATGCCTCACCGTATCGAGCCAAGCCATACCAAGCCCCAACCAAATAAATGGAGATAATAAGTGCGCCTTACCAGCCTCACCGTAGAAAACTTAAAGCCCGCTACCGTCCGGCGGGAAATACCCGACGATATGCTCACCGGCCATTATCTGATCGTGCAGCCCAGTGGCGTTAAGTCCTGGGCAATTCGTTATCGCCATCACGGGATCAGCAAGAAGCTCACCCTTGGCGGCTTCCCCTTGTACGACCTAAAGACCGCCAGGGAGCGGGCCCGGGATGCTCTTCGTATGGTTGCGGAAGGTGGTGATCCTGCGAACGAGAAGGCGGAAGCCAAGAAGGTTCGCAGCGTTGAGGAGCTTTGCCGGGAATTCATTGATAACCACTGCAAGCACAAAAACCGGCCCTCCACCATCAAGCTGGTGGAGCTTGCCCTCCAGAATTACGTCCTGCCCGCTTGGCGTGGCCGTACAGCTACGGATATCACCCGCGACGACATCAAGTCCCTGTTGCGCAAAATCGCCACGGAGAAGCCCGCCCAGGCGAACCGAGTCCATGCCATCATCAGGAAGCTTTTCAATTATGCCTTCGACGAAGGACTCGTAAAGGAAAGCCCCTGCCAGCGCATTGCGCAGATCAGCAAGAACGAAGACCGCGACCGGGTATTAAGCGATTCGGAACTGCGGGCGATATGGCTCGCCGCTGATAAGATGGGGTATCCCTTCGGCACCGTCATCAAGCTCCTGATCCTCACCGGGCAACGCCGCTGTGAGGTATCGGAAATGCAGTGGAAGGAATTGGACCTGGAGCGGTCCATTTGGACTCTACCGGCATCCCGGTGCAAAAATAACCACAGCCACGAAATACAATTGAGCCCGCAAGCGGTGAGTATACTGCGCGCGGTCCCGCGCATGGGCGACTATGTATTTTCCTACGACGGCGGTCGTTCCCCCATCACCATGTCGTCCCAGCTTAAGGACCGAATCGACGTATTGGCCAAAGTGGGGGATTGGCGGCTGCATGATCTGCGCCGGAGCGCTGCCAGCGGCATGGCCAAGCTTGGTATCCAGCCGCATGTATTAGACCGTGTATTAAACCACGTTACCGGCGCGGTGAGGGGCGTTGCTGCCGTTTATAATCGGTTCGATTACGGCGATGAGCGCAGGAAGGCGCTTGCCACCTGGGCAACGCATATCTATTCGCTGGTGAGCTAATAGACGTTTATTAGCCACTACTATTGCTACTATTGGAGAGCCGGGGGTTAACGCCCCCGGTTTTTCTTTAATCACATTTCCGCGATTTATGCGCACCAAATTAAGCGCGTCACTCGCCCTTGCGATCATTACGAATCGGCGCGCATGTTCGCGCTCATGGAAAACAGCAGTAAAAGAATTTGGTCCGGCCCACAGCTTGATATCGACTACGATATCACGGGCCGCACGCGGGCGCGTTGGATCGAGACCGGCGTGTTGCCGCCCCCGGACTTTTACATAAATCAGTCGCCATACTGGCGGCAAGAAACCCTAGAGGCCAACGAGCAACGATTGGCTGAAATGGGGCGTCCCGATTTCGAGCGCCGCTCCACCGCGAACCTGCCTAAGCCCAAACGTCGAAAGTAGACCCATGACGAAACCCACGGAACGCGCCACTGCGCGCAACGGCGAAGCCTTGTCTGATAGCGGGAAAAAGCTGGGCGACGTAGCGAACCAAATCAGAGTTGATGGCAAGCTAGTCGGCGCCGAGACCGGCACATACCTCGAACGCTACCTCAGGGCCTTCTCGCACTACGCCGAGCAACTGAAGGCGCTGATTGCTAAGGGTGACGCCACCGGATGCATGGTCTTGCATGCAACCTTCTTTACGGCGCTCCAACAAGCACTGGATGAGCAGCAAGCGCGCGCGCATTTCCTCAACGACAAACCGAGCGACCCCCCAGGGTTCCGGTGATGAATTCCCCGACCGCCATTGACGCGGATGGCGCCGGGGATCTCCACGCCCGCGTCGTAAAAGTGAGGACTGAAACCTAAATGCATCGCAATCAGCTATACCCTTCGAAATATCTCCGCCATGCGGATCTTGACGGCAAGACCATCGCCGCCACCATCGACAAAGTGGTGATGGAGACCATGTCCGACGGCCAGGAAAAGCCCGTTCTGCGTTTCAAGGACCGCGAGAAAGGCATGGTATTAAATCGCACAAACTTTGATGCGATTGCAGCAAAGTATGGCGACGAAACCAGGGAATGGTCGGGGGCCAATATTGAATTGTTCCCGACCGTAGTCACCTTCAAAGGCCAACGGCACGACTCGATTCGCGCCCGCCCTCTTCGCCCTGGCGACAAGCCGACCGTGGCCGATGACGGGGAATGCCCGTTTTAATACCGACAACCTACGGCGGCGCAGAAGGGATCTGCGCTGCCGTTTTTTCATACCCAATAAAAGGGGGCATGTTTGCTCAAATACGTTTGTTCACTACCCAATGCAGATCCGAGCGGGATCGGCGCAGTACGTCAACTAATAACTGATGATGCAACCGCCATTGCGGAGTTTATCCGACAAGAGGATAAGCCCGGTCGCGGCGTATTCGAGTGTCTTAATCCGCTCCGAGCGGGCGCGACAACCAGGAACCTGGAAAATCTCGCCCAGATCGAATGCTTCCAGATTGACGTAGATTTTAAGGATACGACGGCGCCGCCGGAGCGGATCAGGGAGCGGATCGAAACCTGTGGCTTGCCGATTGAGGAGCTACGCCACAGCGGTCACGGCATCCAGGCAAAGGTGGTTATAACCAACCCGGTTATTGCCACGTCGGAGGCTATCGCGCGCGCCGGAGCCGTCCATAAACGACTCGTGGCGTATTTCGGCGGCGACAAAATGGTGTCGCATCCAGCGGCGCTGACGCGAATTCCGGGGACACATAATACCAAGTTTGGCGAATGGACCGAATGCCGGATCATAAGCCGTACTCCAGGCGCAACCATTGAGCTTGCGGACCTGGAGCGCTTCCTTACCGAACGGACGCCGTTATTCGAGCGCAAAGTCGATGGTCGTAAGAAAGCAAATGGCTTTGCTGTCGAAGACGCCGCTGGGTTTCGCCTGATCGACGTGACGGCCCGACTCGCCAATATGCGGCACCTGGGGGACGGCGAAACCAGTATCCACCGTACCCAGCTATCGTGCGCCGCCGCGTTATTGTGTCATGGGAAGACCGTGGAGGAGACCGTAGCCACTATTCTCAATGCCACGCGTTTATTGATGGAGTCGGACGCGCGTGCGCGCGAATGGGACTGGCGGCAAGAAGAGCTTAATATCCGTAAGATGGCGTCCGATTGGATATGTAAGAATACCAACCTTGTTGACGCGTTGCCGGAGCACCTTCGGGGACCATTCCAGGAGTGCGTCACCAGCGGGAAGCGGCCAAAAATTTGTTATAATACAGATGGGACGGCCCACGTCCGTGGTTATGCAAATGGCCATGATCAAGGTGGCATAACCGAGCCGACCGCGACGGCGCCGAGTGCGGAACCGAAACGAAAGCTAAGATTTAACTTGGTATCGTTCGACGACCTCCGTCCCGGTGACGCTTTAAGCTATCTCATTGAGAACCTGATCCCGCTTAAGGGCATCGTGGTGCTGTGGGGCAAGCGTAAGTCGCTCAAGTCATTTTTCATGCTCGATGCCATGTTCCACGTTGCCAACGGATGGGAATATTTTGACAGGGCCGTTAAGCAAGGCTTGGTCATATACTGCGCATTCGAGGGCGGACATGGATATGGCAAGCGCGCGGAAGCTCTCAGACGACACTACGGAGTTACGTCCTGTCCGAATTTTAAGCTTATTAAAGGCGGCGCCAGTCTTATCCATGACCACCCCGAGCTTGTGGAGGCGATCAGCACGCAAGCCGACCAGCCGCCGGTCGTAGTAGTGCTCGATACCTTGAATAAATCCCTGCTGGGGTCCGAGAGTAAAGATGTGGATATGGCGAGCTACATTCGCGCCGCCGAGGTTGTCCGTGACGCCTTCGATTGCGTGGTCGTGATCGTACATCATCCCGGCTGGGACGAATCGCGTATGCGGGGGCATTCCTCATTACCAGCGGCGGCGGATGCTTCGCTGATGGCAGAACGTGAGGGGGACGTGGTGCGGATCACGGTCGAAGAAATGAGGGAAGGGCCCCAGGGTAGCTGGGTGATGGGGCGAGCCAAGGAGATCGTTGTCGGGGAGGATGTGAACGGCAAGGCGCTTACGTCGCTGGTGTTCGAGCATATCGGTGATGATGGCGTACACTCGGAAACCATACCGGCGCGCCGTACGCGTGGTATATCTGAGGGCCAAGAGCTTGCCGTTATAGTGTTGCGTCGGACCATAAGGGAAAAGGGGGAAGTGCTTCCCAGCGGACTCGATATCGAAGGTACGCGGGGCATTAAGCTGGAGACATGGCGGGCGGAGCTACTTTTGGCGCACGCCCTTGGCCAATTCCGTGCGCAATGGCAACGGCTAAAAAACACCCTTCAGACCAGAGGGCTGATTCGCGTTTCCGACCCGTGGGTCTGGTTGCCACCTATGCAATAAACGCATAGGTCGTAACACCTTGTGTCGGCCTATGTGTCGGCCTAAGTATGGGGAAAGAGAGGTAAAAACTCAATGATTTCAACTGTCTCTGGGGTGACGGAACATAAAATCTGAGGTTGTGTCTGTGAAATATGCCCTCAATGGTGTACAGTAGCTATGCGCTCAGGATCACGATAACTACAGCAAAATCAGATGCAACCATAGGATTATATTCAATGAATGACACAACCAATGTCCCTCGCTGGGCCGACGGCGCCGAGAAGCATCGGATCCGCGAGCGCAGCCGGTTCAAGCTCTACAGCCTGAACGAAATATGGCGCATGAGCGAAGGCGAGTGGCAGGAGGAATGCGACCGTGATCGGCGGTTCCCGCTCCCCAAGTCGAAAAGAAAAAAGCTGTCCTGAACTGGTCGAGCACGTTTCGAGTCGGCGGTTATACCGCCGAATAACTGTATCGGAGTCGTTGGCAGACATCACCAACGAATCCGCAGCTTCTTGCGGGTCAAACCTGGTCATCCGCTGTTTGCCGATGCTGACCGAGGAACTGGTCCGGACGGCAAAGAGGAATCCAATGAACGCGCCGTCGATAAAATGAAGCCGACTCCCGATACCCAGCACACCATGCGGATTGCGGACATCCGTATCGGCACCCGCCACCGTCGCGACATGGGCGATATCGGCGCGCTGGCGGGCACCATTGCCGACGTTGGCTTGCTGCATCCCGTGGTGGTGAAGCCTGACGGCACCCTCATCGCCGGAGAGCGGCGGTTGCGGGCGTGTGAATTACTCGGCTGGCGGTCTATTCCAAGACGAGTGGTAGACCTCGACAAGATAGTGCGGGGAGAGTTCGCCGAAAACGCTTACCGCAAAGAATTTTTGCCGAGTGAGATACATGCAATCCGGAGGCCCTAGAGCCGATTGAACGGGCAGCGGCCAAGAAGCGGCAAGCTGCTACGAGGTTCGGTGGTGGGGGAAAATTGCCCCCACCGGACAAGGGTAAAACAAGAGATAAGATTGCGGCCTGTGTTGGCATTTCGGGGCGTACTCTGGACAAGATCGCCAGTGTGGTGAACGCAGCCGAAGCCGACCCCCGCTTGCGCCCCCTCATCGACCTTATGGATCAGAACGGGGTAGACGGCGCGTTCCAGCAATTGACTGCAACGGAGATAAAGCAGGAGGATGCGGAACGTTCGATTCAGATTTCCGTTGCGGCATGGAATGCAGCCTTTCCAAGGTATCCGAGGGTAGTCGAGGACAAGGGCTGCATCTATGGAGTCTGGTATTGCGGAACGTCGTGGCACAAGTCGCGCCTGCATGGCGAATATCCCCCGACATTCCTGAAGCGCGCTTTGGCGCTGTTTCCCGGAGCCAAGCAAATACTGCATTGCCCTTCCGGAACGGTCATGGGGCCGGGGATCACTGTCGATAGGATTAAAGACAAAGTCCGCTGCCCGCAGATAGTTGCTGACGCTGCCGCCCTGCCCATCCAGTCGGGCACGATTGAACTTGTTCTAAGTGACCCGCCTTATTCCGAGGACGATAGTAAAATATACGGCTGTCCCTCGTTTCCTCAAAAACGGTTCATGAGCGAAGCGCACCGAGTCTTGCGACGCGGCGGCTACCTCGGAGTCCTTCACTTGTATCTGCCGCCGTATCGGAAGGCCGAATGGAAGCTTGTGGCGACGATATTCGTAATGACCGCCTGCTGTCGTGCGCCGCGAATATTCTCCATCTTCAAGCGACTATGAAGTGCGGCCATCGTCGCGCGTTGCCTACTGGCTGCGCCCAGCAGCCGTCTATTAAGCTGCGCCGCCGATAAAAGGTTATTAGGCTGGGAACGCGCTACCTTCGGGTATTAGCGCGACGACTATGTCCACGGGTGCCCATCACAGGACCACAAGGGGGTATTGTCCGGAATCGGAGGTTACCGGGCTTGCGGTGTGTAACGGCAAGAGTGGTTTAAGGGGGCTTTTGACCCTGAGCGGACGAAACCCGGGTCGAAATTTCGCGGTGCAGCAAGCCCCTGACCTGAGCCTCGCCAATCCATTATGCTGGCACGCTGGATAGGGGCAGTCTGATGCAGTTCGATCGCTTGAAGAGACGCGAGTTCATCACGCTGCTCGGCGGCGCGGCGGCTTGGCCGCTTGCAGCGGGGGCGCAGCAGTCGGCGATGCCGGCCATCGGATATCTTTATTCTGGGGCGCTCGAAACCAGCACATCCTGGGTGGCGGCGTTCCGTCAAGGCTTGAGCGAAGCCGGCTTCTCCGAGGGTCGCAACGTAGCGATTGAATACCGCTGGGCTAATAACAACCCCGCGCGGCTGCCTGGATTGGCGGCCGACTTGGTTGGCCGCCGCGTCGCGGTCATTGTCGCCCCAGGCACCGTGGCGGGAGTGCGAGCAGCCAAAGCCGCGACCACGACGATTCCCATCGTCTTTCGTACTGGGGGCGACCCAGTCGAACTTGGTCTCGTCACGAGTTTGAACGAGCCGGGCGGCAATATCACCGGCGTCAACGCTATGAGCTTGGAGACGGGCACCAAGCGACTTGGCCTTCTCCAGGAATTGTTGCCACAGGCCATGCACTTCGCAGTGTTGATCAATCCCAATGACCCAAACGCCGTGCACTACAGACAGGACCTGGAAGCGGCGGCTTCAAACATCGGGCGACAAGTCGATTTTTTCAACGCCAGCAACAACCAGGAGATCGACGTCGCGTTTGCAAGCTTTGCGCAAAAACGACTGGACGCTCTGGTTGTCATTTCCCAAGGCTTGCTGGTTAACCGTCGCGTACAAATCGTCACGCAGGCGACGCTGCATGCGCTGCCGGCGATTTATCCCGACTCTGACTTCACCGAGATCGGCGGATTGATGAGCTATGGCGCAAACGCTGAGGACCAGTTTCGTCTCACCGGCGTTTATGCCGGCCGGGTGCTGAAGGGCGAGAAGCCCGCAACCATGCCGGTACTGCGCGCGAGCAAGTTCGAGTTCATAATTAACCTGCAGACCGCAAAGGCATTCGGCCTTGAGGTCCCTGCCATACTACTGGCGGCAGCCGACAAGGTAATCGAATGAGGCACCACGATGTCCACATGAA
>Ga0306923_10000615_pt1 | contig 28329 bp, 27 predicted proteins | sample sta12Can44000108_FD_203841 | JGI IMG/M metagenome (GOLD analysis project Ga0306923, IMG submission 203841) | Lab enrichment of tropical soil microbial communities from Luquillo Experimental Forest, Puerto Rico - statanox.12C.anox.44.000.108 (v2)... | ecosystem: Environmental > Terrestrial >... | reverse complement strand
AACCTCCTCGACCTCGCGCGGATAGATATTGGAGCCGCCGGAAATGACTACATCCCTGGATCGGTCCTTGAGGGTGAGATAGCCTCCGCGATCGAAGGTGCCGACGTCGCCGGTGTGAAGCCATCCCGCAGCGTCTGCTCCGTCGCGTCGGGATTGCGCCAGTAGCCCGACATGATGACGTCGCCGCGACAGAGCACCTCGCCGGTCTCACCGGGAGGCGACGGACGATCGTCGGTGTCGGCCGCCATGACCTCGACGCAAGCAAAGGGGCGGCCGGCCGAGGCCAGCCGCTCAACCCAGCGGGGATGGTCGCGATCGGCGATCTCCTGCTTCGACAGGGTCGTGATCGTCATCGGGCTCTCGCCCTGACCGTAGATTTGCGCAAAGCGCGGGCCGAAGCGGTCGATCGCGGCGCGCGCGTCGGCAACATACATCGGCGCCCCGCCCCAGATGATCGTCCTGATATGGTCCGGATTGCATTCGGCGTTGCACTCCACAAGGCGCTTGACCATGGTCGGTGCGGCAAACATCGAGGTGCGCGGCCAGGCATCGAGCAGGCGCAGCACTTCGGCGGCATCGAAGGAGCTCGACTCCGGCACGACGTGGATGCCGAGCCGGGCAACATGCGCCATCATGTAGAGTCCCGAGCCGTGACTTATCGGCGCGGCGTGCAGCAGCACATCACCCGGCGCGATCGGATCCACCTCGCCGGCAAGCGCGTAACTCGCCGTCGCCAGCGCCCGATGGCTGAGCATGGCGCCCTTCGGGCGGCCGGTGGTGCCGGACGTGTAGAACAGCCAAGCGAGGTCGCCGCCAAGGCATGGGTGGACCGCGATCGGATCGGCCGTAAACAGGGCCTGGTATTGGGGGCCGCCGATCGCGATCAGATACTCAAGCGTTGCCGGAGCATGGGCCGCGACCTCATCGCGGAGCTCGCTGGATGCGAAGCACACGCGGGCGCCGGAATGCTGCAGGATATAGCCGACCTCGCGGCCGTGCAGTTTTGCATTGGCGGGCACCACGACTGCTCCCGCGTGCCAAATGCCGAACATCAGCTCCAAATAGTCGGGACAATTCTTCGCGACGATGGCGACGCGTTCGCCGGGCTGAAGCAGCAGACGGTTGCGTAGCGACGCCGCAAGCCTTGCCGCCCGCTCGGCGACTTCGCCGTAACGCCGCACGACCCTTGAGCCCAGTCCGAGGGCAGGACGATCCCCATGACTGGATCCCGCACGTTCGAGCCAAAGCGCAAGATTCATGGCGAGGCTTGTGCCATGTCACATCGTTGAGCGAAACGCGGTGCGCCGGCCAAGGGCGAATGATCGCGCCCCGCCGTGTTACGACACCGGCGAAATCTCGGTCTCATCCTCGATGTCATGACGCGCACGACTGGCGCCCGTCAAAGCGGGCTTGACAAGAGCGTTGTATTCGTCCGGCCGCCTGTCATCGAAGAACAGCCAGGACTTTCTTTGATCTTGAAGAAGGTCGAGATCGAGGTCTGCGACGACAAGGTCCTCCCCCGACGCGCTGCCGTGACCAATGATTTCCCCGCACGGGTTCACGATCAGGCTTTCGCCGAAATAAGCCTCCTCAGGCGCGCCGCCTTTATCCTTGCCGACGCGATTTGCAGCAGCGACAAACATCACGTTTTCGACGGCGCGGGCGCGCAGGAGCAGCTCCCAGCGCGAGCGGGCGCGTTGGGTGGTGGTGACCGGCACGAACAGCAGCTCCGCCCCGTTGAGCGCGGCGCAACGCGCGGGCTCCGGCAAGTTTCGGTCATAGCAGATGATCAGACCAAGCCGCACCCCGAACGGGGTCGCGACGACCGGAAACCCCAGATCGCCCTGCCGGAAGTAGTAGCGCTCCGTGGCGCCTTCGAACAGGCGGCTGCTCGGCACCGTATGCTTGCGATATTTCGCGAGCTTCTCGCCGCGCGGCCCGAACACGATTGCGCTGTTGTAAAAGTCATTGCTGTCCTTCTCGAAGAATGGATAGACCATGACCATCTCGTGCTGGCGGGCGATTGCGCCTGCCGCCACCACCGATCCGCCGCCTTCTGCTTCGGCCAATGCAAAGAATGCCGCGTCTTCAACGAACGGCACGTATATCGTGTTCGCGAGCTCGTGGAAGCACAGCAGGTTCACGCCGGCCTGCGCCGCTCGCGCGGTCAGGCGCCGCACCGCGGCGATGTTTTCTTCCCAGCTCGTGCTTCCCGTGAACTGCGCGACACCGGCTTTCGGCATTCGATCCCCCTTACAATGCCCCTCGGGGTTACGTGATCAAACAGAACAAGCATCTGCCAGAGAGCCGGGAGGCGTGGAGGTCGGCGCGTCGAGACTCCGGGCGGCAAACTCCAGCACCGCGCTGATCTGCTCTCGTGTTATCTCGAATTGCTCGACGATGTCGTCTATGCTGGTACCAGCTTCCAGGTTTTCGAACACGGCCGACACGGGCATTCGGGTGTCGCGAAACACCCATGCGCCACCCAATCGGTCCGGCACGCTTTCCACGGCACGACACTGCGACCAGTCGAGAGCAGCCATACAGTTTTCCTTGGTTCAAGCTTGCGCGTCCGCCAAATGCCGGGATGACTTGCTGGCAGCCTCGCGCTCACGCGCCGTCTCCGGCTCCAGGCCGGCCGCGACCGCGTCATCGACGCGTTCCAGCCAGACGAACTCGAGCTCTCTGCGTGCCTCTTCGGGTATGTCCTCGAAGTCCTTCCGGTTGCGCGCGGGCAGCATCACGCGCTTGATGCCGGCCCGGTGCGCGGCAACCACCTTCTCCTTGATGCCGCCGACCGGCAGCACGAGGCCGCGCAGGCTGATCTCGCCGGTCATCGCGGTGTCGTTGCGCACAGTGCGCTCGCTCATGAGCGAAACGAGCGCCATGAACATGGCAACGCCTGCACTCGGCCCGTCCTTGGGGGTTGCACCCGCGGGCACGTGGATGTGGATGTCGGCGTTCTCGAACCGTTTGCCGTCGATCCCGAAGCTTGCGGCATGGCTCTTGACGATGCTGAGCGCGGCCTGCGCGCTCTCGCGCATGACCTCGCCCAGCTGCCCGGTCAGAATGAGCCTGCCGCTGCCGGGAAGGCGCGTCGCCTCGATGAACAGTATGTCGCCTCCGACCGGCGTCCAGGCAAGCCCGGTCGCCACCCCCGGCACGCTTGTGCGCAGCGCGATCTCGCTCTCGAACTGCGGCGGGCCAAGGATGGAAGCGAGATCGGCTGCCGCGATCCTGATCGGCCCGCTTTCCCCCTGCGCAAGACGCACCGCCGCATGGCGCAGCACCTTGCCGATCTCGCGCTCGAGGCTGCGCACGCCCGCTTCGCGCGTGTAGCGCGCGATGATCTCGCGGATCGCATCGTCTACGATTTCGACCTGGCCCGGTTGCGCTCCGTTTGCTTCCATCTGGCGGCGGACAAGGTAACGCCGCGCGATCTGAAGCTTCTCCTGCGCCGTGTAACCGGCAAGCGTGATGATCTCCATGCGATCGCGCAGCGGCCCCGGTATGGTGTCGAGCATGTTTGCCGTGGTGATGAAGACCACGCGGCTGAGATCGAAGGGAACGCCGAGATAGTTGTCCCGGAAGGTGCTGTTCTGCTCGGGATCGAGCACTTCCAGCAGCGCCGAGGCCGGATCTCCCTGAATGCCGGCGCCGAGCTTGTCGATCTCGTCGAGCATCATGACGCAATCGCGCGCGCCCGCCTTGCGGATCGCCTGGATGATGTTGCCGGGCAATGCCCCGATATAGGTGCGCCGGTGGCCGCGGATTTCCGCCTCGTCGTGGACGCCGCCGAGGCTCACGCGCACGAACTTGCGGTTCATGGCGCGCGCAATGGACTGGCCCAGCGAGGTCTTGCCGACGCCGGGCGGCCCGACGAAGCACAGGATGGGCGCCTTGCCCTGCGGCGCAAGCTTGCGCACGGCCAGATACTCGATGATGCGCCGCTTGATCTTCTCGAGGCCGTAGTGGTCCTCGTCCAGGATGCGGCGGGCCTCGGCAATGTCGATCGGCGCCGGCTCCGGCAGACGCCATGGCAGCTCGATGAGCCAATCGAGATAGGTGCGGACCATGCCGTATTCGGCGGCGGCTTCCGGCATGCGCTCCAGCCGTCGCAGCTCCTTGCGCGCCTGCTGCTCGACTTCTTCCGGCATGCCGGCCTTGGTGATTGCCTCATTGAGCTCAGCGATCTCGGCAGCCTTGCCCTCGTCGCCTTCGCCGAGCTGGCGCTGGATAGCGGCCATCTGCTCGCGCAGCAGCGCCTCGCGCTGGCGCTTGTCGAGCGCGGTTCTCGTCTGCTGTCCGATCTCGTTCGACAGCCGCAGAATCTCGATGCGCTGCGCGAGCATGCGCGCAACCTTGTCCATGCGCGCGGCAAGATCCACGGTCTCCAGGACCTCCTGCTTCTCCTCCGGCGTCACGTCCATGTAGGTGACGGCGAGATCGGCAAGCGCGGCCGGCGATGTGATGCTCTGGATCGAGGCCGCAAGCTCGGGCGGCGCCTGCGGCAGGAGGGAAATGGCCTCCGCGGTCTGCGCCTTGAGATTGATGAACCGCGCCTCGATCTCGGGCGAGCGCGACTCCGGCTCGGGAATGCGCACGACGCGGGCGACGAAGAACGGCCAGCCGTTGAGGAACTCCGTCACCTGGAACCGCTGGTCGCCCTGGCACACGAGATGGTGGGTGCCGTCCGGCGCCGTGAGGTAACGCACGATGCTTGCAACCGTGCCCATGCGGTGCATGTCGATCGGCGCGGGATCGGCGATATCGGCGGCGCGCTGCATCAGGATGCCGACCTGGCGCTGGTCGCGCACCGCCTGCTGCGCCGCGGCGATCGAGCGCGGGCGGGCAAGCGTGATCGGCAGCACGAGATGGGGAAACAGCACGATCCCGCGCACCGGAACGATGATGAGCGCGTCCGGCGGCAAAGGGGGAATGGTTGCGGATGGCTGCCGAGCGTCCTCGTTTTCCGCGTCGCGCAACTGGGTGTCAGCCAACGGACGCTCCCGATTTCTGCAAGGTGATCAGCAGGCAGCCATCGATAGTGGAGCGGCTCACGGCGCTGTAGCGGCCGGGCGGCAACCGCACGCGGCGCTCGAACCGCCCCTGCGGAAGCTCGAGCCGATGAATGACGGCGGTACGCAGCGCGCTCGGAAGAACGCGCGTGCCGGCAACAACGAGATTGCCGTCGTCGAGCGCGGCCTCGACCGCGGCCGGATTGACCCCCGGCAAGGCAATGAGCACGAGCACCTCGCGTTCGGTCTCCAGCATGTCGAGCGGGGGTTCCCAGGCTGGCGCCTGCGCGACTTCCCCGCGCGGACGAAACAGCTCGCGATTGAGGCGCTCGGCTCGCGCCAGCATCTCGCAGGCCTGCGACCACATCCAGTCACGTGGAAGACCCCGGTCCATCGTTGCCTCACTCGTCGTGCAACCAGCATTTGTGCGGCCGACAGGCCAATTGCAATAGATCGCCCGATGCCGGCCGCTGCGCCTGCTCCTCTCAGACCGGGTTGTCCTGCCTGCCGAGCCAATGGTTGAGAAAGGCGGTCAACCAGGCGCGCCCGGCCGGGTCATAGACCGCCCGATCGGCAAAATGCGCCCCCCTCGGCTTGGCGTTGGGCAACAGCGTGCGATCATGCCCGCGCGTGGTCCACCTGCACATCATGGCGTGCGTGACGTCAGGATGAAATTGCAGGGCAAAGGCCGCGCCGGCGTAGCAGAAGGCCTGGACCGGAAAGGAATCGCCTTCCGCAAGCAGATCGGCGCCCAAGGGCAGATCGAAGCCTTCGCGATGCCATTGGTAAACCTGCTCGGGCCAGGGATGGCAAACGCTGCGTCCGAGCTCGGTCGGCCGGATCGGATAATATCCGACCTCGGCGTGACCGTCGGGATGCCGATAGACCCGACTGCCGAGATGGTGCGCCAGCATCTGCGCGCCGAGGCAGATGCCGAGAAACGGCTTTCTCTCCCGCAGCGGGACCGCAAGCCAGTCGATCTCGGCCCGGATGAAATCATCCGTGTCGTTCGCGCTCATCGGCCCCCCGAATATGATGGCGCCCGCGTGCTCGGCCATGCTCGCGGGGAGAATATCGCCGAAGCGCGGCCGGCGGGTGTCGAGCGGATAACCGCGCTGGTGCAGCGCATGGCCGATACGACCAGGGGTCGACGTCTCCTGATGCAGCACAATCAGAATGGGTTGCTGGCGCATGGCGGCCGTTGACGCGGGATTTGCGGATTCAATGACCCGCGCGGCAGCCCAACACAAGAGCAGGTGACAAGAGCACTGCAGCTCAGGTCGTTCGACCTCGAAGGATCGAACGCATGAGGCTCGCGAGGATCGGTTGCGGGAGGATGCCCGCAAGCGCCGGCACCAGCTTGTTGGGCAGGCCCGGGATGACCAGCGCGCGACCTCGCTTGAGCCCCCGATAGGCATCCTCGGCGACCGCTTCGGCGGAGCGCACAAGAAATGCGGGGAAAAAGTCCCTGGCCATGCCGGCGCGCGCCTGAAACTCGGTCGGCACCGGCCCCGGGCACAGCGCGGTGACCCGCACGCCTCTTGGCTTGAGCTCCTCGTGGAGCGCCTGGCTGAACGAGACCACATAGGCCTTGCTGGCATAGTACACGGCCATGCCGGGACCGGGCAGAAAGCCCGCGGTCGAAGCCACGTTGAGGATGCCACCCTTTCGCCGCGCGAGACTCTCGACGAAAGCCAACGACAGCTCAGTGAGCGCGCGCACGTTCACGTCGATCATGGCCAGTTGCGCCGCGCGGTCGAGCTTGTCGGCCGTCCCCAGCAGGCCAAAGCCGGCGTTGTTGACGATGATTTCCGGCTCTAGCGAACGGCGCGCGAGCGCTTCGGCGATGTCGCCTGCCGCATCAACGCGCGCAACGTCGAGGCGCAGCACAGTCGGGCGCGGGCGTCCTTTGGCGGCAACGGACTCCGCGACGGCATTGAGCGCCTGCTCGCGCCGGGCGACAAGAACGACCTCATGCCCATGAGCGGAAAATACATGGGCGAGCGCGGCACCGATTCCGGACGATGCCCCGGTGATGACCGTAACCGGGCGGAGCTCCTGCGTCATGCCTGCTCGCCCCCGTGCGCGCCGGCAACGCGACGGCCAAGCTCAATGCGCTCGCGCGCAGAAATGCCCAGCAGGTCGGCCGCTCGCCATAGCAGGTTGCTCTCGAAGTCGGAAACGCGTCCGTCGGCATAGACGATCTCCCACATCATCTCGATGACGCGCCGGCGTCCATCCTCGTCGAGCGCATGGTTAAGCAAGCTGGTGAAATGATAGAGATCGATCGCCTCATGCTCTGCCTCGGTCGCCTCCTCGACCAATGCGTCGGTCTGCGCTTCGTCGAGATCGAACCGGCGCTTGATCACGGCATGGAGCGCATCGCGCTCCAGCTGCGAAATATTGCCGTCGATGGCGGCCGCATGCACCAGCAGCGCGGCCGCGGCGAGGCGGTAGTCGGTGGGCTCGAAATGTGCGGGGTGCTTGCCGCCCTGCGACACCTCGGTAAGGAATTTGCGAAAGCCTTCGAACATCGGGGGACAGAGGACAGAGGACAGAGGACAGACAGGAAAGCGCACAACTGAGGCCCCGTTCAAGATGTATTTCGGGGCATTCGCCTCTGTCCGCTGTCTACTGAATTGCCTTGCCCTTGCGGAAACTTGCGTCGAGCAATTCGAGATTGTTCGTGACGTAGGGATTGCCGGGATCCTGCGCCTGCGCCTGCAGCAGCGTCTCGCGCGCGCGACGATAGTCCCCGCGCAGCATCAGGGAGTAGCCGACATTGTTGAGGAGTTCCGGCGTCGGACCAGCGATCTTCATGGCCTGGTCATAGGCGCGGTCCGCCAGATCCCAGCGACGAAGCCGATCGTAGGAGGCGGCAAGCCCGATCCAGGATTCGAGGTCGCGCGGATGATGCTCGACGGCCCGGCGGAAATGCCGCTCGGCAAGACCAAAATCCGCCGCCCGGAAATATTTCTTGCCCAGACTGAGATCGTCGTTGGGGTCCTTGCCAACAAGCCCCTTGGGAACGGCATCCGGCTGGAAGTCACCGGCGGGGAAATGCACGCTGCCGGTCGTGTCCGCCTCGGCAGGAGGCGGCAGCCCCTGACTGGTCTCGGGCTTCGACTGGAACAGGTCGCCAAGCTTGACCGAAGTCTCGCAGCCGCTGAGCACGATGAGGCAGGCCGCCATCGCAGCGAGGTGCCGACCCGCTCTTGTTGCCATGGTGCAAATCTCTCGGCGACCAGGCTCTCGGTCCGCCGAGGCAATGCACGCACCGCTCCGGGTAGAGCCCCGACAACAACCGGTCTTCGCGTCAGGCTAGGGGATGATGGTTAAGAAATTGCGCGCGGCGCCGCGCCAAAGCCCGTTGCAAGTCGAGCAAAAACCGATGACACCACGCGCTCGTCGGCGATCTGATCGAGTTTTGCAGGACAACGTCAGCGGCGGCGAATGCCTTCCTGCTTGCGGGTGAGCGGCAACGTCCGTGTTGAACCATTCGCATGCATACGGCAACATGGCGGTTGTCGCTTAACGGCAGGCACCTGCGGACAGGGAGAGATCATCGATGCCGACGCCATACATAAGCTACGTCGATCCCGCGGGCATCAAGGACGAGGCGATGCTTGCCGAGTTCGATCGTTGTGCCCGCGAAGGCACGCCGCGGCCGGAAAGCCAGGCAATTCGCGCCCATGTGCCGGCCGTGTTCTGGTCTTTCGCCAACAGCTGGCGCGATGTATTCAAGAACGGCGTCGCCGATCACGCCATCAAGGAGCTTTGCCGCGTCTACGTCTCGCGCTCCGTGCTATGCGAGTTCTGCGGCAATCAGCGCTCCATGAAGGCGGCCGACCAGGGCGTCATCGAGGAGGACTATCGCGACCTCATCAACTTCGAGAGCTCGAGTCGCTATGATGAGCGACAGAAAGCGGCGCTTTCCTACGCCGAGGCGATCACCTGGGACCAGCCGGTTGACGAAGCGTTCTGGGCGCGCCTGCACAGGCATTTCAGCGAGCCGGAGCTGGTCGAGATCGGCTACTTCATCGCGATAACGATGGGACAGCAGCGTTGGCTGCGCACGCTCGGCATCGAGCACCACCAGGTGCTGGCGGGTACCGCGGCATCGATGGCGCCGGGCTTCGAGAACGAGGAAACGCTCAAGCGTTCCAAGCAGGCGGCCGACTACTGGGCGAAGACGAGTCCCAAATCGCAGCCGCAGGCCGCGGAATAGCCTTCCTGCAACCGCCGCTTGGCGGCTGGCCGCGTCAACCGATGGCGCGCGTGCGCAGTTCCGCTTCCGGCATCGCTGCCGCGCGCTCGCTGACGAGCTTGGCCACCGCGACCATGTCCACCTTGCCGGAGCCGAGCAAGGGAAGCTTGTCCAGTACCCACACCTCGGAGGGAATCATCAGGTCGGAGGCGTGCCTTGCCCTGGCGAATGCCTGAAACTCGCCGCGAGTCGCGCCCTTCTGCTGGGTGACGAGAACGAGCCGTTCACCCTTGCGTGCATCGGGGAGCGCGGCGACCGCCGAGGCTGCGTTCGGCCACAGGTCGGAGGCCAGCGCCTCGACCGCCGCCAGCGAGATCATCTCTCCGCCGATCTTGGCGAACCGGCGAGCGCGCCCCTTGATGGTTAGGAATCCCTGCTCGTCGAGACTGACGATGTCGCCGGTATCGTGCCAGCCCTCGGTCGGCCGCTCCAGCACGCCCGGGTTCTCGACCCTGAGATAGCCGAGCATCACGTTCGGGCCGCGCACCAAAAGCCGTCCCGCGTCCTCGACCCCTTCTACCTGCTCCAGCTTCACCTCCATCCCGGGCAGGATGCGCCCGACGGTACCGAACTTGTTGAACATCGGCGTGTTCAACGCGAGCGCCGGAGCAGTCTCGGTAACGCCATAGCCTTCCAGGATGCGCAGACCGAATTTTTCCATGTAGGTGCGGCGGGTGGCTTCCTTCACCGGTTCCGCGCCGGCGAGGATGTAACGCAGCGACCGGAAGTCGTACGGATGCGCCACGCGCGCATAGCCGTTGAGGAAGGTGTCGGTGCCGAACAGGATGGTGGCGTTCACCGCGTAAATAAGCTCGGCCACGGTGCGGTAATGCAGCGGCGAGGGATAAAGATACGTGCGCACGCCTGAGACAAGCGGCAATACCACGCCGATCGTGAGCCCGAATGAGTGGAATATCGGCAGGACATTGAACACCTTGTCTTCCCTGCCGAAGTCGATGCGCGCGGCCGCCTGCGCGGTGTTCGTCAGCATGTTGCGGTGAGAGAGCACCACGCCCTTCGGCAGCCCTTCGGATCCCGATGTGAACAGGATCGCCGCCCAGTCATCGGGCTTGCGACTGACCAGCGGCTTTTCGGCGTTGAGAAGGCCGCGGATCTTGTCGCGCAGGGTAATGCCGGCGCGAATGTCCTCAAGATAGATGATCGCTACCTCGCTCTCGATTGCGGCGACCAGCTTTGCGAGCTTCCCCTTCTCGATGAAGACGCGGGAGCTGAGAATGGTGTCGATTTGCGCGGCCTTGCAGGCGGCCAGGATGTTGGCGGCGCCGGCGGTGAAATTGATCATGGCAGGCACGCGCCCGGCCGACATCAACCCGAGAATCGTGACCACCGCGCCATTGGCATTGGGCAGCATGACGCCGAGCGCGCGGCCTTGCCCTGCCAAGGGCATGAGCTTGGCGCCGAGAACGGCGGCCGCGGTGAGCAGCCGCTTGTAGGTGAGCGGCCCGCTCACCGGATCTTCAATGGCGACGCGGCGCCGGCCATACATGTCGGCGGCACGGATCACCGCTTCGGGCACCGTGTAATCGGTTGAGGTGGTGCGAAACACAAGATCGGACATGATTCCATAGAGCGCCGCGCCCGCGGCCTGCCGACGCTTGCGGCCCTTGAGATCGGGATCGACGGTGAGCCGCACGGGCTCGAGGATCGTGACCCTCACCTTGGGGAACCATCGCCGTCGCACCTGCTCGCGGGACAAACGGCCGAACGGCGTTTGCTCCAACCCTTCTATGCGCACCGGCACAATCTCGGCATTGGACTTGTCCGCGATCATCGCTGCGCCGTCATAGACCTTCATCAGGCTGCCGGTGACCGTAATGCGTCCTTCGGGAAATATGATCAGGGCGTCGCCGGCCTTGACGGCATCGATCAGGCTGCGCACCGCCATGGGCTTCAAGGGGTCGAGCGGCAGCGCACGGGTAAGCCGCAGAAACGGGCGCACCCACCAGCGCTTGGCGATTCCGACATCGATGGCGAAGATCGGCTTGCGGCTGCGCAGCGACATCGCCAGCCCGGCGTCGAGCAGGCTCACGTGATTGAGCGCGATGATCAGGTTGGGACCGGCATTGTTGAGGTGCTCGATTCCCCTCACTTCGATTCGAAACAGCGCGCGATAGATGATGGAAAGTGCATCACTGAGCGCGCTTGCCGGCATGGTGCGGCCGATGGCAACCGCGACCAGGAGGCTCGCGGCTCCGAGCGCGAGAAACAGCTGCGAAGTGGTCATCCCCGATTTTTGCAGGACCGCCACGATCAGCGTGCTGCCCGCCATGAACGCAGCGTTGAGAACGTTGACGGCGGCGACCACGCGCGCGCGCCGGTCGGCGCCGGCCCAGGCCTGCACGGCCGCGAAGGTGGGCACGATGAAGAGGCCGCCCGCCACGGCGAGCCCGGCAAGATCAAGCGCAAACCGGATACCGTGGGCCGAGCCGAAGAGGGAGAAGTAGCCTGCCAGCTTCGCCGCCGGTGCTGCGCCCATCGTGGACCAGCCGATATCGATCGCAAACACGCCCAGCAGCACGGCGCCGATCAGCGTCGGCAGAAGAACAATGCGCCCGGCCGAGAGCCATGCGGCAAGGCCGGATCCGACCGCGATGGAAATCGAGAAGATCGCCAGGCACGCGGTAACGACGTCCTCGTTGCCGGCGAGCGCATTCTTGACCAGCGGCGGCATCAGCGAAAGCGCGACGGCGCCGACCAGCCAGAACCAGCTCGTAACCACCGCGCCCCACCACAGCCGCCGGTCCTCGCGCAGAAAGTTCAGCAGCCCGGCAGTAGAGACGAGCACATTGCGGTGCACTGCGAGATCGGGCGCGCCTGCTCCGGTAGGAGGGATGAAGAGGCTTGAAACCCAGCACATGAGCGAGAACGCAATCATCAGAAAGGAAAAACGGGCGGGGTCGCCTCCGTCTCGGGCAGCAATGCCGCCCACAATGGTGCCGAGCAGGATCGCGATGAACGTCGCACCTTCCACCAGTGCGTTCCCGGCCGGCAACTCGGAGCGGGCGAGATGATCGGGAAGAATGCCGTACTTGATGGGACCAAACAGTGCGGCGATGACCCCAAACAGGAACAGCACGACAAACAGAACGGGCACGGAGTGCAGGGCAAAGCCCAGCACAGCGAGGAACGCAATCCCGATCTCGGCGAGCTTGAGCCTCTGTGCCACGCGCGCCTTGTCGTAGCGGTCGGCAAGCTCGCCGCCGAGAGCGGAGAGAAAGAAATAAGGCGCAATGAAGATCGCCGCGGCCAGCGTAATCAGGGATTCGGCGTTCGCGCCGCCGATGTGGAACAGGATAAGAAAGACCAGGGAATTCTTGAGGAAATTATCGCTGAATGCCGAGAAAAACTGGCACCAGAACAGGGGGGCGAAGCGCCGCGTCATCAAGAGCGATGAAGCCATGATCTTTTCCAATGGGCGCGGCCCGGCGGCCGCGGGCGACTACCTCTACAAACGATAATTTGGGCAAAAGGACAATCTTCCCGGCAAAATCGGCCGATGAATTGTGTAACGGGCGGCGGAACACGGCGGCGGCGACCGGACCGGAGAAGCCTCACAAAAGCGGACGGCCCCGGAAGGGGCCGCCCGTTACGCCTTTACGCCTACGCTTTACCGCACTCAACGCTAACTGTGCAGGCTCCGTCGCGTCGCCGGCTGCATCATGACCGCCGCCACGCTCAGACAGACGGCCGCCCCGCAAGCAACGATGAAAAGCGAGATCCACATGGCGCCCTCTTCCATCTTCCCGATAAACGTCGGACAGCCCAACGCGTCAGGTCGGACTTTTGTTCCGAAGCCGACATAAAGAAAATCTGGTATTATAATACCAGAATTCCAACTCTGGAGGAGTTCCGGCATTCGACTTTTGAGGATGAGAGCCAGTATATCGGCGACTGCTCATTGCCTCTCGTCCCCAACGCACGATTGGATCCGCGATCCCCGATGAAGTTTACCGGCGATATCGCCATTGTTGCGCCGCGCGAAGCCGTCTTTGCGAAAGTGCGGGATGCACGATTTTTCGCGTCCTGCGTGGAGGGTGTGCAGAATCTGAGCGAGATCGACTCCGACCACTACACGGCTGTCCTGGAGACGAAGATCGCGTATCTCAAATTCAAGTTCGACGTCGCGGTGGAGGTTTTGCGCATCGATCCGCCGAACGAGATCGAGGCGAGGATCGAAGGGACACCGAGCGGGATCGTCGGACGCCTTAGCGCTCGTTCGCTCACCCGTCTGGCGGAAGAGAATGGGGGAACCCGAGTGAGCTATGAGATCGAGGCCGCGCTGACCGGAAAGCTCGGCAGCCTCGGTCAACCCGTGCTGCGCGCCAAAGCCAAGGAAATGGAGCGGCAATTCGCAGAGCGCATCCGGGCCGCTTTTCCCCCCGTCGGCTCCGAGCGCGCGCCATGACTCCGTTCGAGCTGCTCGAGCCCACCTCGCTGCGCGAAGCGGTGGCGCTCCTCGACCCCGATGATCCTGCGGTGCGGCCGATCGCCGGCGGCACCGCGCTGATGCTGATGATGAAGGCCGGCGTGTTCCGGCCGAGCCGCCTCGTGAGCCTGCGCAAGCTCCCCGCCGAACATGCGCGCATCGCGCGCGCAGCGGATGGGACGCTGAGCATCGGGGCGATGACCCCGCTTGCCCAGGTCGAGCGGTCCGCCGATGTGGCCTGCTCCGCGCCCGTCATTCCGCGCGCCATGCTCCGGCTTTCCAATATCCGGGTGCGTAATGTCGCGACCATCGGCGGCTGCCTGGCGCACGGCGACCCGCACATGGATTTACCGCCCATTCTGATCGCGCTCGGCGCACATGTCTCGGCCATTGGTCCTGCCGGGGAACGCAACATCGCGATCGAGGACCTGTTCGCCGGGTATTTCGAGACCGTCCTGCAAAAGAACGAACTGATCTCGCAGCTGCACATTCCTGCGCAGGGAAAAGCGTCCGCGGCCTATATCAAGGTCACCACCGGCTCGGCCGAGGATTGGCCCGCGCTCGGCGTGGCGGTCTCGCTCGAGCGGGAGAGATCGATCATCCGGTCTGCGCGCATCGTCGTGAGCGCCGCCACCGAGAAAGCCACGCGCCTTCCCGCCGCGGAAGCGGCGCTTGCCGGCGCAGATATCGACGAGAGCAAGCTCGCCCGCGCCGGCGACGCGGCGGCAAGCGAAGCGGAGTGCATCTCGGACGTGCGCGGCTCGGCGCCCTACAAGCGCGAGCTGGTACGGGTTTTCGTGGTACGCGCGCTGCGCGAGGCGCTCAACGGCACGGGAGCGCCGCACTGATGGACGTCGGACGGGAGGTCGGAAGCCAGGTCGGGCGCTCGCTGCCGCGCATTGAAGCGCATGAGAAAGTGACCGGGCGCGCCGAGTACACTCACCTCATGCGGCTTGCCGGCATGCTGCACGCAAAGATTTTTCGCAGCACGGTCGCACACGGTCGGATCAAATCGATTGACACGAGCGAAGCCGAGAGACTCCCCGGCGTCTATCGCGTCGTCACCTCACAGGACGTGCGCAAGGTCATTCCAGAGCCCTATTACGGTCCTGCTTTCCACGACCAGCCGATCCTGGCGATCGACAAGGTGCACTACGTCGGCGAGCCCGTCGCCGTTGTGCTGGCCTCCGATCCGCATGTTGCCGAGGCGGCGGCGGCCCTCATCGTTGCCGAATATGAGGAGCTGCCGGCGGTATTCGATGAGGTGGAAGCTGCCGAAAACAAGGTCCTGGTCCATGAAGAGCTACGGCCGGCCGGGACCTTTGCCGACCTCAAGCACCTCAAGGGCCGCAAAGGGACCAATACCGCGCTCGATTACAAGCTGCGCCGCGGCGATATCGACAAGGCGTTCGCCGCCGCCGCTCACGTCTTCGAGCACACTTTCAAGACGCAGAAGGTCCTGCATCTCGCGCTCGAGCCGTTCGCCTCGATTGCCGACTGGAAGGAAACCGGGGTCACGATCGTCAGCGGCTCGCAGGGGCCCTCGTTCGTGCGAACCGAGATCGCACGTCTGCTCGGCTGGCCGGAGAACCGCGTCCGCATCAAGGTGCCGTATCTCGGCGGTGGATTCGGCGGCAAGCTCTACATTAAGCTTGAAGCGCTTGCGACGGCGCTCTCCATGATCGTGCGGCGTCCGGTCAAGGTCGCGCTCACCATGGAGGAGCAGTTTTACACCATCACCAGGCACCCCAGCACGTTCCGGATCAAGACCGGCGTAGACGAGAGCGGCCGCATCATCGCACGCAAATGCGAGGTCTATTGGAACGGCGGCGCTTACGCCGATATCGGCCCGCGCGTGACGCAGAAATCCGGCTTCACCGCGTCCGGCCCCTACGACATCGACAATGTGTGGATTGATTCCTACGCGCTGTACACGAACCTGCCCCCCGCAGGCGCGCTGCGCGGCTTCGGCGTTCCGCAGCTGGTATGGGCCTATGAACGGCACACGGACATCATTGCGCGCGAGCTCAAGCTTGATCCGGTCGAGTTCCGTCGCAGAAACATCCTGCGCGAAGGTCGCCCGCAGGCGACCGGCACCGTCCTGCGGGATGCCAAGCTGGAGACGGCGCTCGAGCGCGTCGCGCAGCGCCTGAACTGGAGCAAGCCGCTCGAGCGCGGCAGCGGGCCGGTGCGCCGGGGCCGCGGCGTGGCGCTCGCCATCAAGGCGGTGATCTCGCCGACGACCTCCGTTGCCAACGTCAACATCGCCGCCGACGGCAGCACCATCCTCTACTGCGGCACGGTGGACATGGGGCAGGGCTCCGATACCGCCATGGTGCAGATCGTCGGCGAAGTGCTCAATATCCATGCGGAGAGCGTGAAGGTGGCCGCGCGCGACACCGATGTCACGCCCTACGACATGGGCACGCTCGGCTCGCGTTCCCTGTTCCACATGGGTCACGCCGTGCGGCTTGCGGCCGAGGAGGCGCGCGACAAGCTCAAGGCGCTCGCGCGCGAGGTCGGCGAGCCCGAAGGCAGCAACGTTCCCATTGCCGAGCTGTTCAGGAAAAAGTACGGCATGCAGGCCGGCAACATCATCGGCACCGGCATCTACAAGCCTGATTACGTGCCGCCCGATCCGGCAAATGGATTGACGCCGAATGCGACGCCGTTCTGGATGTGCGCGGCCGCAGGTGCGGAGCTGGAAGTCGACACCGAGACCGGCCGGGTGCGGATCACCCGTCTCGTGAACGTCGTGGACTGCGGTCGGCCGCTCAATCCCAAGATCGTCGAAACACAGATTTCCGGCGCGGCGCTGATGCAGCTGGGATTCACCATGTTCGAGAAGATGCATATCGATGGCGGCCAGGTCACCAACGCATCGCTGGCCGACTACAAGATCCCCGGCCTGCTGGACGTGCCCCCCGGCATGGAAAGCGAGGCGATCGCGGCGCATCAATCGAACGGCCCGTTCGGGGCAAAAGGCATAGGCGAGACCGCGACCTTTTGCATATCGCCGGCCATCGGCAACGCCATCGAGGACGCTTGCGGGGTGCGGCTGACTGAATTGCCGCTCAATCCAGAAACGGTGCTGCGCGCCTTGCGCGCCAAGGCCGATCGCCCGCTGGGAGATGCGTGATGACGAGACGCACCATCAGCTTCACTCTCAACGGCGAGCCGGCCACCGCCGAGGTCGAGCCGCATCATAATCTGGTCGAGCTGCTGCAGCGCGACTTTAATCTGACGGGGGCGCGCGAGAGCTGCGGGCAGGGCATGTGCGGCTGCTGCACGGTGCTGGTGAACGGCACGGCAGTCTCAGGCTGCCTCTATCTCGCAGCCTTCGCGGATGGCGCGGAAGTGACGACCGTCGAGAGCCTGGCGGATGGCGACAGGCTCAGCCCCGTGCAGGAAGCCTTCATCGAAGCCGGCGCCTTCCAGTGCGGATACTGCACGCCGGGCTTTCTGTTGATGACGACGCAACTGCTCGACGAGAACCCGGATCCCGACGATGATGCGATTCGGCATTACCTGTCGGGCAATCTTTGCCGCTGCGCCGCCTATCCGGAAATCATCAACGCGGTCAAGATCGCCGCGCGCAAGCGCAAGACCGTCGCATAGAAGCCATGGTGCCGGGGATGGAGCGCCGGCATGAGCCGTGAATCCATGCACATTGAGACCGACGTCCTGATCATAGGGTCGGGCGGCGCCGGCATGTACGCGGCGATCGCGGCCACTCGTGCGGGGGCCGGCGTCATGCTCGTTGACCGCAGCCTGATCGGTCGCGGCGGTGCCACCGTGATGGCGCAGATGACGGTGGCGGCCGCGCTCGGTTGCGAGACACCGGACCACTGGAGCCACCACTACGACGACACGCTTGCCGCCGGCCGCGGGCTGTGCGACGAGCGGCTCGCCCAGCTCCTGTGCGAAGCAGGCCCGGACTGCATCCGCGAGATGGATGCATGGGGCGTGGGCTGGGCGCGCCGGCAAGGGCGCATCGCGCAGGCGCTCGCGCCGGGACATGACCGCCCACGCTGCGTCTATGTCGATTTTCTCAATACCGGCCCCGCGGTGTCGAAGACGCTGCGCGGGGTGATCACCCGTGCCGGAGGCATCCGCAAGGCAGGCGATCTCCTGATCGTCGATCTCGTGCGCGCGGGTGGCGAGGTCACCGGCGCGGCGGCGCTGCATGTCTCAAGCGGCGCGGGCGTCACCATCGCCGCCAAGGCGACCATCCTTGCCACCGGCGGCCTCACCCGGCTCTACCGCCGCAACAGCGCCTCCGCCAATATGGGCGGCGACGGTTACGCGCTTGCGTTGCGCGCAGGCGCGCCGCTTGTCGACATGGAATTCGTTCAGTTCTTCCCGATCGGCCACCTGGCGCCGCGCCTGATCGGCATGGACCCCATCATGTGGGATCCGTTCCGCTACAAGCTGGGCGGCCGCCTCCTCAACAGTGAAGGAGAGGAGTTTACCGGGCGCTACGGCGTGAGCGAGGGAGGCCGCTATCTCGCCACCCGCGATGTCGCAACCTACGCCATCGTCAAGGAAGTGGAAGCCGGACGCGGTTCGCCCTATGGCGGGGCCTTCCTGAGCTTCGAGCACTGCGGGGAGGCGGCGCTGCGCGAAGCCTTCGGGCCGGTGATCGGCCGGCTTGCGCGCAACAATATCGATCTGACCAGGATGCCCGTCGAGGTCGCTCCCATCGCCCATTATCACATGGGCGGCATTGTCGCGGACGAGCGCATGGAGACCGAGCTCCCGGGCCTGCTGGCGGCGGGGGAAGCGGTCGGAGGCGCCAACGGCGCCAACCGGCTGTCGGGCAATGCCATCACCGAGGCTCTGGTATTCGGCCGGCGCGCCGGGTCGAGCGCCGCGCAGCGAGCCAGCCAGATGCGGTCGCACGCATTCGATCCGCGGGCTGCCCGTGGCGTGCTCGATCTCGTAACGCAGGGCCCGAGGCAGGGCACCATCAACACGGCGGCCATGATCGCGCGGCTGCAGGCGGTCATGGCGGATGACGTAGGCCCGCTGCGCACCGCGGCGAAGCTCGAGCAGGCGCTCGAAGCCATTGCTGAGATGACGCGCAGCCTCGGCGAGCAGCCGATCGGCGACGGCGGCGCCTTCGATCTGCGGCGAGTCGAATGGTTCGATCTGCGCAACATGCTGCTGGCCGCGCGCGCCGTCACCGTGGCGGCGCGCGCGCGCACCGAGAGCCGCGGCGCCCATCAGCGCGAGGACTTCCCGGACATGCAGTCGTCGTGGCAGCTGAACCAAGTGGCGTGGTTCGGCGATCACGGCATGACGCTGGCGCGCAGCGGCGCCGCAGCTCAGGCGGCAGCGCAATGAGCGCGTCTGCCACGCTCAAGGTATGGCGCGGCGAGCGGCCCTTCGCCGGCCACTGGCAGAGCTTCGACGTTCCGTTCGAGCCCGGCCAATCCGTGCTGGACGGGCTGCGGTGGGTGCGTGCGAACCGTGACCCGAGCCTTGCCATCCGTTTCTCCTGCATCAACGCCAATGCCTGCAAGGAGTGCATGCTGGAGCTCGACGGCAGGACGGTTTACGCCTGCACGGCGCGGCTGGAGCCGCGCGAGATGACGCTCGCACCGCTCTCCAACAAGCCGCTGGTGCGCGACCTCGTCACCGAGATCGCACCGCCGGCGGAGCGGCTGCTGAAGTGACCGACATCTCATCTAAAAGGATTTTGGATCCTGAGTTGCCCAATCGTTTGCCCGTGGTGAAGGTCTTCCGAGTACAGAATTGAGCACCCAGCCTGGAGGGCCGCCGCGATAACGAGGCTGTCGTAGAAACGATATCCGTGGTCGCGCGCGATTACGATGCCAGCATCGTGAAGTTCGGTTGTCAGCGGGCACGGCGGATCGAGCAACGCTTTTACCGCTCTGAGAGCCTCTTCAATTTCTGCCCACCCACGGCGAACTTTGCGGCGAGAGACATTTACGAATTCGTTGAGCACCTGCACGCTGATGGTCCCGCCGACGGCCAAAAGCGCGAGCGCTTTTTCCTGGCGCGGGTCATTTGAAGTAAAGGCGTAAAGGATGACATTGGTATCGAGGAAAGGCTTACCGCTCATTCGCCTCCTCGCGATCAAATTTGAAGCCAGCAGGCAATGGACGGCCTAAGGCACGAATGCGCTGGAGAGCTTCCTCACGCGTCCGATCCCGGCCAATTTCGAATCGTCGCATTCCCGCAATCGTGATCTCGATCTCGTCGCCCTCCTTCAACTTGAGGGCCTCCGCTACCGCCTGCGGAATGCGAACGGCGAGACTGTTACCCCACTTGGCAACCTGCATATCGGGCCTCCTGCGCGGATGTATTTGATTGATCTACATCGAATAGTGTATATCATAAATCATAGTCCGCAAGCTTCACCTTGGTTATGTCTGCCCTTGCCCCATTGGCCATGGGGGACAAGCCCGTCGTTCCCGTGTACTAAGTTCGGCCTCACCGAAATCGCGTGAAAGGCGATGCTGCAAACCCGAAAAGACGAGCTGACGGTCGAGCGAAGTCCCACCCCCTTCGGCGACCTGCGCAACTGGATCGCGGCGCTCGAGGCCGAGGACGAGCTGCACAGGATCAAGGCCGAGGTGGATTGGAACCTCGAGCTCGGCACCATCATGCGCCTCGCGCAGGGTCCCGGGACCGGCAAGGCGCTGCTGTTCGAGAACATTAAGGACTACAACGAGCCGGAGAGCCGCTGCCGGCGCGTCTTCGGCTGCGGGCTCAACAGCTATCGCCGCATTGCAATGATGCTGGGACTGCCGCCCGACACGCATCCGCGCCAGCTGGTCAAGATCGCCCGCACGCTCCTTGCCGGCAGCATTCCCCCCAAGCTTGTCGCAACCGGTCCGGTGAAGGAGAACATTCTCAAGGGTCCCGACATCGACCTCTATGAATTTCCGTCCCCGCATTGGAACCGGCTCGATGGCGGCCGCTACCTCCTCACTTATGGAGGCTGCGTCACCAGGGATCCCGTAACCGGAATAATGAACGTCGGCATCTATCGCGGCATGATCGCCGGGCACGATGCGATCCCGATCCTGATGTGGCGGGCGCAGCATATCGGACATCATTTCACCGCCTGGGAGAACGGCGGCAAGTCAGAGATGCCGATTGCGGTGGCGATCGGCTGGGAGCCCTCGCTCGGCTTCTGCGCGGGCTCGCCGGTCGCCAAGGGAGTCTGCGAGTACGACGTGATGGGCGCGATCCGCGGCGCTCCCGTCGAGCTGGTCAAATGCGAGACAGTGGACCTTCTGGTGCCGGCGAGCGCAGAGATCGTGATCGAGGGCTATCTCGGTCTCGATCCCAAGACGTACGTGATGGAGGGTCCATTCGCCGAGTTTACAGGCTACCTTGCCGGAGACCGCTCGCCCAAGCCCACCATCCGCGTCACCTGCATCACCCATCGCAATGATCCCATCCTCAGAGGCACCATCGAAGGCGCCATGCCCGGCAGCTATTCGGAAAATTCCGTGTGCTCCTCGATCATGCGCGCCGCCACCGCCTGGAACGTGCTTGATCGCGCCGGGGTTCCGGGAATCACCGACGTCTGGTGTCCTCCCGTCCACGCCGGCATCAACCTGCTCATCCAGATGAAGCAGAGCTATCGCGGGCAGGCGAAACAGGCAGCCAATGCCATCTGGGGCTCATCGGCGGCGCATGTGCGCTACAAGCACATCACCGTCGTCGACGACGATATCGACATCCACGATTATGCGGCCGTCGACTGGGCGATCGCCTATCGCGTCAATGCAGGGGAGAACGATGTCGTCATCATGCCGGCGACATTCGGTTCCGGACTGGATCCGTCGATGCGCAGGCGTGACCGCAACGCGCATCTGTTCGGCACGGGCAAATGGAACCGCGTTCTCATCGATGCGACCATGAACCTCGACTACGATCCCGACCCTGACCTCGGCGGAGCACGTTTTCCGCCTATCGTCTGGCCGGAAAAGGATGACATCGACCGGGCCTATGCGCGCTGGACGGAGCTGGGCCTCGGCAAGCCGAAGGCGCCATGAAGATTGAATGACAGCTTACAGCGCGATTTCCCCTAGCGATCCCCTCTGCTGGAGAGCACGCCGATGACCGAGACATCCGTGAGCATCGCCTCCGCCGGGCTGCGCCTTGCCGGAACGCTGCGCCTGCCGCACGACCTCGCGCGCGGCGAGCGTCGGGCTGCATTCATGGTCCTGCACGGCTTCGGCAGCAGCAGAAGCTCTTCGAACGTGCTCCAGCCCGGCAAAGTCCTCAACGATCTCGGCTATATCACGCTGGCCTTCGACATGCGGGGTTGCGGGGAGAGCGAAGGCGAGCATGGGAGAGTGATCTGCCTGGAGCAGGTCGAGGATACCCGCAATGCGCTGAGCTTCCTGGCGCGCCAGGCAGGCGTCGACCCGACGCGCATCGGCGCAATCGGATCGAGCTTCGGCGGCGCGGTCGCAGTCTATACGGGCGGCATCGACGAGCGCATCGCCGCCGTCGTCTCCAATGGCGGCTGGGGCGACGGCGAGCGCAAGTTCCGCGGCCAGCACAGGAGCCCGCAGGAATGGGCGCGCTTCACCGCCATGCTGCGGGAAGGCCGCGAGCACCGCGCCAGGACCGGGAAATCACTGATGGTGCCGCGCTACGATATTGTGCCGATCCCGCCGCATCTGCGCAACAATCTGGCCGGGAACTCCATCGAGTCGTTTCCCGCGGAAACCGCCCAGAGCATGTTCGAGTTCCGCGCCGACGAGGTCGTCGGGCGCATCGCGCCACGGCCGCTGTTGCTGCTGCATGCCGCCAACGATTCGGTCACGCCGACCGAGCAGTCCATCGAGCTATTCAAGCGCGCCGGCCAGCCGTGCGAGCTTCACCTTATCAGCGATGCCGACCATTTCATGTTTGCCGAGAGCAACGCCCGCGTCTGGGATCTGCTGCGCGGGTGGCTCGCCGACTATTTCCCGGCGACTGCGACAGCGCAAAAAGCGGCCGCCGGCATGGGCCACTGACAACCGATGTCCTCGGCAGAAGACGCGCGCCTGCGGCGACCATCGGGCGCGCACGACCAGCGCCGCCGGCAGCAGGACAAGCAGCAGGAGATCGCCTTCTTCGACCGCCATGCGGCCAATGACGACTATGACGTCTTTGCGCCGGCGGCGAGCGCCCGTCTCATCGACGCATTCGTGCGCCTGAGCGCGCTTCCCGCGCATGCGTCGGTGGTCGATCTCGGCTGCGGCTCAGGCGTGTTCACCCATCTGCTGCAGCGCGCAGGCTACGACTGCGTCGGGCTCGACATCAGCGGCAAGCTGATCGCGGCCGGCAGGCGCAAGCATCCCGACCTCCCATTCCTGCAAGGCGACATCGAGCACCTGCCGTTGGCCGATGCGAGCTTTGACGGCGTGCTGCTGAGCGGGGTGGTCCATCATCTTCCGGATCCCTCGCGCTGCGCGGCCGAAGTCTTCCGCGTGCTGCGGCCGCACGGACGCTTCGTTGCTTTTGATCCCAATCGGATGAATCCCTTCATGTGGCTCTACCGCGATCCGGCTTCCCCGTTCTACAGCCCGCTCGGAGTCACCGCGAACGAGCGTCCCGTGCTGGCGCGCGAGGTCGCGGCCACTTTCGCGCGCGCCGGCTTTGAGGTGTCCTCGCATTATCTTTCGGGTCTCACGTACCGCTACGTGGCATCGTCCCGCGCGCGCTTCGTGCTGCCGCTCTACAATCTGATCGATGCGGCGGTGTTCGGCCTGCCGATCATGGAGCGCTGGCGCCCGTTTGTGCTCACCGCCGGCATCAAACGCCGTCTCCTGCCCGACCATGACCCCTGAGCTCGACATCGTCATTCCGGTCCACAACGAAGGCCGCAACATCGTGGCAACGCTCGCGTCGCTCGCGTCCTCGCTGACGACCCCGGCGCGCGTTCTGATCTGCTACGACCATCCCGACGACGACACGCTTCCGGCGATCCGGGACAATGCGGCTTCGCATGCCGGGCTGCCCGTGGAGCCTGTGCGCAACCGCGGACGCGGGGCGCACGGCGCGGTCTTGACGGGATTTGCCGCCAGCAGCGCACCCTTCGTCCTGATGTATCCCGCCGACGACGACAGCAATGCGGCAATGCTCGATCGCATGGTCGCGCTGGCGCGCGGCGGCTGCGATATCGTGTGTGCCAGTCGTTTCGCGCCGGGCGGCGCCATGGTGGGCGCGCCGCCGCTCAAGGCTGCGCTGGTACGCGCCGCAAATTTCACGCTGCATCATTTCGCGCGCCTGCCGACGACCGACGCCAGCAACGGATTCCGCATGTTCTCGCGCCGCGTCCTCGATGGCATCGCAATCGAGTCCGATCAGGGCTTCTGCTACAGCATCGAGCTGCTGGTGAAGGCGCACCGGCTCGGCTGGCCGATCGCGGAAGTGCCGGTGCGATGGTTCGAGCGCCGTCACGGGGAAAGCCGGTTCCGTGTCCTCAAATGGCTTCCGGCTTACCTACGCTGGTATGCGTATGCGTTCGCGACCACGTTCCTGCGGCGGCGTCCCGCGAGTGTTGTGCTCAAGGGCGCGCAGGCGAGCGCCGTTGGCGGCCGCCGGTGAAATGGCCGCGCGTTCGTTCCCGCCGCATCACCGCGGTATCGCCGTGGATGAGCGTCATCGCGCGCGAGGTTGAATTCTCGCGCGGCGTTCCGGCCGAGCTCTATCATGCGGTTGCGCAGGCCGATTACATTGCCATTGTTGCGCTCACCCGTGACGGAAAAATCCCGATCGTGCGGCAGTTCCGTCCTGCGCTCGAAGCCTTCTCGTGGGAGCTGCCGGCCGGTCTGGTTGAGCGGGGCGAGCGGCCGATCGATTGTGCGCGCCGCGAGCTGCTGGAGGAAACCGGGCTGCCCGCGCGCGCCATCTACCCCCTGGGCAAGACTTTTCCCTGCACCGGACGGCTGAGCAACAGGATCCATTCGTTCTTCGTGGAGAGCGGGGAGCGCGTTGCCAGGTTCAAGCCGGAGCCCGGGCTGGAGGTGAAGCTTGTTTCCCCGACCGAGCTCGCCCGCCTAATTCGGTCCGGCACTTTCAGATCGCAGCTGCACATCGGCGCCCTCCTCCTGGCCGAGCTTGCTGGCTTTCTCACATTGCCGCGCAGCCCGAAAAGGAGGCGCTCGCGGGTCGCGCGCAAGACAGAAGCGCGCTGAGACGGCCGCCATCTCATGGGAGGCATTATATTAGTTTGATCGCTCAGCTCGGGAATGGTCTGAGACCGGAGGCGAATTAATGGTGCACCGTTGGTAACGGGTCGGTAAGCCACTCACTTTCCGCTACACGGCAGCGGACCGGATGTAATAAGAGGCAAACAGCCGGTGAAACGCCTCAAGAAAGCGGTCTATGTCGCCCTCGTCATTATAAACGTGCGGGCTGATGCGCAGGCGGCCAAGCCGCGGAGCAACGTAAATCCGCTCAGCCGCAAGACGTCCGACAAGCTCCTTCGGCAGGGTGTTGCGAAAGCCAAGGCTGATAATGTGGGGCGCCCGAAAGCGTGCTTGCGGCACCGAAAGGCCTTCTCCGCACAGACCCTGCGCGAGCCGGGCCGTCAGCGCTGCCAGCCGCGCGGCGACCGCCGATGCGCTCCATTTCGCCACGAGCTCCATGCCGATCGAGGCCATCTCCATCGAGATGAAATGATCGCGCTCGCCCATGTCGAAGCGCCGTGCATCGCCCACATATCCGGTGTCGGCGAAATAGGAGCTCTGTTCCGCGCGCACAGCGCGGCGGCCGTAGCTGGTTTGCTCAAGCGGGATGCCGTTTTGATGACGCTTGGCGACGTAAAGGAAAGCGCGCCCATAGGGGCCGAGCAGCCATTTATAGGTCGGAAACACGACGAAGTCCGGATCGAGCGCGCGCACGTCCAGGCCAATCACCCCGGCACCTTGCGTGGCGTCGATCAGAATGACAGCGCCGCGGGACCGGGTTGCGGGTGCCACGACGCCAAGGTCGATGATGCCGCCGTCGCGCCAGTGCACCGATGAGATGGAAACCACCGCAAGCGGCGCCGCGCCCGGCCGCTCTACGGCCGCCAGCACCGCGCCGGTCCAGTCATGGTCGGTCGGGCTGCGCACGGTTTCGACGGTGAAGCCGCCGGCGCGTGAGCGCGACAGCCATTCCAGCACCGGCGATGAATGATCGTCCTCGAGAACGATCACCCTCGCGCCGGACGGCACCGGCACGATCTTGGCAGCGGTAGCAACGCCATAGCTGACCGCCGGAACCAGGGCCACGTCGGCAGGCTCCGCATCAATCAGCCGCGCCGCCGCGGTTCGCGCCCGCAGGTACTGCTCGGCGGCGAAGTCGTTATCGATCAGCCAGGGTCGGCCCTTGCGCGCCACTGCTTGCCGGCCGGCCTCAAGGGTCGCCAGGGGCAGCGGGCTGTAGGACGCCGCGTTGAGGTAGCAGACGTCGTGGGGGATATCGAAAAGGGCGCGCTGCGATGCCAGCATCCTGGCTCACTGTGTAGCCCGGCCGATCGCCAATGCGCCAGAGCCGGAGCAGCTCGAACCAGCCCGCCCCCCGCTGCTTCAGCCGGTTTGACCACCGAAGAATTTCGCGTCTGCGGGCGACATAGGCTCTTATGTCGGCTCCCTGCACAACAGGAGACTCGTGCATCGCAACAAATGGCTTGCCTAATCGAGCAACTCGTCCGCGATGGTAAGCAGCGCAGAAGGCACAGTGAGACCCAGTGCCTTCGCAGTCTTGAGATTGATGATGAACTGAAATCTAGTGGGAAACTCTACCGGTAGATCGGCGGGCTTAGCGCCTTTGAGAACTTATCAACCAGAGCAGCAGCGCGTTTGTACATATCAGTCAAGTTCGGCGTGTAGCCCATAGGCCTCCAGCTTCAACTCCGCGCCTCTGCCCAAACATAGTGGGCAGCCGATTGCTGATCGCGAACTCTGTAATCTGACGGTAGATGATGGGAAACGTGGGATCGGGCGGCACGATTAGCGCGTCCAAGCGGTCTTCTTGAATTAGGCGTAAAACCGCATCGACCAGTGGGGCTCTTGGGGTGCCGCTTGCGGACGCTTCCGACCGGGTGAGGAAAATTATTCCTTTGCTTTCAGTTGCGACTCGTTCGCAGCAATGAATGCGCGAATTTCGTCCGCCATGTCCAGCAGCCTGGTCCACTGCTCTTTGTACAAGGTCACCGGAAAGCGCCCCATGCCGTAGACAGAGACCGCCCCCTTTTCACTCACCTTCAAACGGATACCCGATGAAGCGCCTCTTTTGAGCGTCGCATTTTCCCTGCGCAGGCGCTCAAGCTCAGCTTTCAAGTCTTCGTCGGACATCGTCTACAACTCCATAGGAACTGATTCAAGTTGATAGAGCCGGTCGTGAATTCGTTGTCGTCGGAGGCAGATTGTCAACGCGATCGATCCGCGCAGTGAGGCAGGATCAGCGTATCACCCGGCGCGAGGCATGGCTTTTGGGGTGGGCACTTGGCGACACGCTACCCTCCGCCACACTGTATCTGTTGGCGAGGCGATCGATGCGTCCTGTCCACAGGCTGACAAAGTCCCCGCTTGATATTTTATCCACCTTTTTGAAGGTCTGCTTCCATTCCGGGGAAAGATTTCGCCAAATGCACTTCCTGCACCATTGCTCCCCCTTCAGCACGCCCTCGTCGGTCGCACACATGGACTGCCACGCGACGCGTTGGGGGTGCGTGTAGTGCTCGATTGCGCCTTGAATGCCCTGCTGGTGCACCATGTATCTCTCGGCGTAATCCGGATAGTGGCCTAGCGCCCATCTGAACTTCTCGGCTTGTGCCAGAAACATGTGCGCCGCAGCGCGCGCGTTGTCCCTCGCGTCCCAGATTCTGCCATCACCATACTTTTTGAACTCGTAGTCGCTAAGTTGGAAGAGCCCTTTGTATGATCCGGTTCTGGCATGAGGATTGAAGTTACTCTCGACCTTCGCGATCGACATCATCATTGCCACGTCCAGGCCATACAAAGACGCCGCCTCCTGGATCTCGTCGCGTGGCTCGCCCGTGGTCGAATGCGGTTCATAGAACCGCGCTTCAAGCAGACCACCAAGATACCCGAAAGCGTCGAGCGGCATTACCTCCTGGTCTGAAACTATTTGGTCCGGAGCCTTTTCCGAAAGAGTTGTTCGGTCCACAGGGTTGGCTTGGCCAATTGCAATGGTGCCGGACAATGGCAGCCATGCAAAGGCAGCAACGATAAAGATTGACCGCGAACAAATATGCCGATGCATGGCCGACCCCCAGGAAGCTGATAGAACTGTTCAATTCCGGCGCCGCTACGGCCTGTCAACCGGTTAATGCGTCCTCGCGCGGTTTATGGTTAATTGTGGCCGTCGGGTCACAGTGTCCAAAGGAAAAGTGAATTTTGTCTGCTGGAATGCCGCCACACGCCGGTATGGCCAGCTCAACTTTCGCGGCACATGAGATCGATATTATATTTTTTCCACGGTCGGATTGACCGAGGCAGATCGCAGCCGTCACTGCGCCTTGATGCCGGCATCATGAATGACCTTCGCCCACCTCACCCCTTCCATCCTGATGCGCGCGGCACACTCTTGGGGCGTGCTCACGACCGGCT
>Ga0306923_10000614_pt1 | contig 28339 bp, 23 predicted proteins | sample sta12Can44000108_FD_203841 | JGI IMG/M metagenome (GOLD analysis project Ga0306923, IMG submission 203841) | Lab enrichment of tropical soil microbial communities from Luquillo Experimental Forest, Puerto Rico - statanox.12C.anox.44.000.108 (v2)... | ecosystem: Environmental > Terrestrial >... | reverse complement strand
AATGTCCGCCGATCTCATCTACGACTGGAACACGCACGCCCCGCCCGAGATTCGGCCGGGCTGCCGGGTGGCGCTGCTCGATGAGACGCTCCGCGATGGTCTCCAAAACCCTTCTGTTCGCGATCCTTCAATCGAGGAAAAGATTCGGATTCTGCACATGATGGAAGACCTCGGCATCGAGGCCCTCAATATCGGCCTGCCTTCGGCCGGACCGCGAGCGTTTGCAGATACCGAGGCCTTGGAGCGCGAAATCATCCGCTCGCGCATGAAGATTCACCCCAATATCGGCGGCCGCACGCATCGGCAGGACATTCAGGCGATGATCGACATTTGCGAGCGCGTCGGCCAGCCGATCGAAGCCGCGATGTTTCTCGGCTCAAGCCCAATCCGGCGCCTGGTTGAGGACTGGAGTGTCGAGCACCTCGAGCGCACGACCGAAGATGCGGTGAAATTCGCCGTTTCTGCAGGCTTGCCGGTAATGTACGTGACCGAAGATACGACTCGCACAGACCCGTCGACTATCGTCGCGCTTTACTCGACCGCTATTGGGGCCGGCGCCCGAGCCATCGTCCTTGCCGACACGGCTGGCCATGCTACACCGCGCGGCGCGTTCAATCTCGTCAAGTTCATAATGACTGAAGTTGTGAAGCCCTCGGGCGAAAAGATCCGCGTTGATTGGCACGGGCACAACGATCGCGGGCTAGCTGTCGCGAATTCTCTTGCGGCAATTGCCGCGGGTGCAGATCAGGTGCACGCCGTCGCTCTGGCTCTGGGCGAGCGGGTAGGCAATACGCCCATGGAATTGATGCTGGCAAACCTGTGTCTGCTCGGCCTGATCGATCGCGATCTTTCGAAGCTGAAGGAGTATTCGCAGACTGTCGCGCGCACGACAAACACAGTGATTCCGCCGAACTATCCTGTCGTCGGCCGCGACGCCTTTCGCACTCAAACCGGCGTCCACGCCTCAGCCATTGCGAAAGCGGAGAAGAAACACGATGCGAAGATGGCCGACGCGATTTATAGCGGTGTCCCGGCGCACCTGTTTGGACTCGAGCAGATCATCGAGATCGGGCCGATGAGCGGTCGCTCGAATGTAGTTTACTGGCTCGACAAGCACGGCTTCGCGTCCACTGAGGACCTGGTCGATCGAATTCTCTCGGCGGCGAAGCAGTCCGCGAGCATTCTCACCGAAGAACAGATTCTCGCGTTCATTCCAGCCTCCCTGCGCAGCTAAGCCCTGTCCTTCCGAGCCGGTCCGCGCTTGGACGGTGGCAAGGAGGCTAGCTTGGTGTTTCTCTGGTCAACCTTTCCGAGCGTCTCAATGTTCCGGTGACCACGCCCAAGCGAATTCCGAGGTTCTAGTTTGGCCGCTGCTCGAAAGCGATCTGCTCCAGGTGTTCGCGTCGCGTTGGGTCCTTCTCGGTGTGCCGGACCCGTCCGCATTCATGGGCCACTCTGCTGTTGTGCGGACGCCCTGGCTGGCGGACCGGGCGTATGTGAAGTGCCGCTGTTCGTCCCGGCGCTTGCGCTGGCTGCTTTACGGCATCGAAGCATTTGCGGCACTCCGGCGCTAGCCGAAAATCATCCTCCACGTCAACGTGGCCCGCGGGGAAGTCTTTACCGCCATGCTTAACCGCGGGTTCTGCCCGGACAGGCAGGGCCTGGCGATGGAGCCCGGCCAGCCCGGCTCGGCCTATCGTGCGGGCGTGTACATCCTCGACGACTGGCGGTAAAATCCGCCCAGGAATCGCGTGAAACTCGCCCTCATCTGCTGTATCTTGCTCTGGATGGCTCCTCTCTCGGCCCGAGTCAGCGAAGAACCGTTCGCAAAACTGGCGGACGATCCGCGCTGCCTGCGCGGCCTCGCCTGGATTGACAGGAATTCTTCCTGGGTTACCGATCAGCAAGTTCGCCTCACTGAGATTCCCGCGCCCGAGTTCGGCGAAGCTCGTCGTGGAGCCGCTTTGAAAGAGCTCTTCGCCGCGAGCGGCTTGGAGGTTCACATCGATAAGACCGGAAACGTGATTGGCGAGAGAGCGGGAGCCAGCGGCAAGAAAGTGATTCTGGTTGCTGCTCATCTCGATACTGTTTTTCCTGCCGACGCCGATGTTCGCGTGAAACGCGACGGCCCGCGTCTGCTTGCGCCAGGGATTTCCGACAATGGCGCTGGTCTTAGTCCGCTGGTGGGGCTCGCACGCGCGCTTGCGGAATCCCAAGTGAGCACGGACAAGACCATCATCTTCGCAGGCGATGTGGGCGAGGAAGGTGAAGGAAATCTTCGTGGTATTCGTGCGCTGGTGGATGCCTATGGCTCGCGGCTTGCGGCGGTCATCGCTGTGGACGGACCATCATCCGATCACATAACCACTCAGGGAATTGCGTCGCGGCGCATCGAAGTGAGCGTTGTCGGACCCGGCGGTCACAGTTGGTCCGATTTCGGCACGCCGAATCCAATCACAGCGATTTCGCGAGGCATCGTACGGTTTTCTTCCATCTTGGTTCCGGCCGACCCACGCAGCGCCTACAATTTCGGGGTCATTGAGGGCGGCACCTCCGTCAATTCGATTCCGTCGCGCGCCGCTGTGAAAGTTGATCTGCGCTCGGAGGATGAACGCGAGTTGGTGCGCCTGGAAGCTGCTCTGCGCGAGGCCATGCAGGGCGGCATCAACGACGAAATCTCTGCAACCCACGCTGATCGCGACTTGCTGCCCTTGAATTTTCGCTCCCTCGGCACGCGCCCGGCGGGAAAGCTCGCTGATGACTCGCCGCTTCTCGCCACGGTTCGCAGCGCAGATCGCTATCTGGGCAACGTCTCGCGCCTCGAAAAAAGCTCCACAGATGCCAACCTACCTCTTTCTCTGGGGATTCCCGCAGTGGCCATTGGGGGCGGAGGAAGGGGCGGCGGCTCTCACACGCCGGAGGAATGGTACGATCCTAGCGGTCGCGAGCTGGGCCTCAAGCGCCTTTTGCTCGTAGTCGTTTCGCTTGCCGGCGCTGAGCGTTAGCCTGGAATCGAGCTACTTCTTCGACGCTTCTACCCAACAGCGTCCTTTTAGCTGCGACGTGCTCCGCGCCTACCCGCGGTGTCGTCGCGCGTATAGAATCCCCTGCTCGGGTTTATCCAACGGCAGTTTTGCCATCGCGCGGAAAACGGACTCCGCAATCAGAGGTCGGCAGGTCGAGCCGGGTGCCAATCTGTCGTTCAACCCGCCCGAGGGACTCATTTGTGCACCTCGTTCACCATCGCTCGATCGAGAAGTGCTGGTGGCCTGATCTGGCCGGCTGTTTTCCGATTAGTTCCAATGGTGGCGGTGAGTCTTCTTTCCCGAAACGGAGTGGTACTTCCCCTTGGTCTCTTGTCGTCGCTGTCTGCTCCGCATACACTCGACGACTGATGAACCGCAAACGCCTGTTGGCCGATCTCATGTTGGCTTTCTGTTCGTTCATTTGGGGCACAACATTTGTTGTGATCAAAGACGCGCTCGCCGATATTTCCGTGGTCACCTACCTCGCCATTCGTTTCGGCTTGGCGGCAATCCTCATGGCGGCGATTTATTGGCGTACTGTGCGGCGTCTCACGCTTTCCGAGATTGGTGCTGGCGTGCAGATTGGCGCGTTCATGTTTGGGGGATATGTTTTCCAGATCGCGGGATTAAAGTACACAACGCCCTCGAAGGCCGCATTCATCACCGGCACGTTCGTTGTTTTCGTGCCGATCATTCTTGCCGTCTTTGGACATCGCCGGATTCGCTTGTGGCTCTGGCTAGGCGCGGCCGCAGCATTCGCGGGTCTGTATTTGTTGACTGTGCCGCCCGAGGGTTTCGGCGCGTTGAATCGCGGCGATCCAATCGTTTTCGGCTGCGCAATTATGTTCGCGCTGCACATGATTTTCATTGGGCGATTTGTCGGACGGTATTCGGTCGCCGCGCTGAGTTTCCTGCAGGTTGCAACCACCGCCGTGCTCTCGATAGCCCTCGTGCCGATCGCCGCGGTACGCGGCTGGGAACACCCGCATGTCATGTGGACCGGCTACCTCGTTTTCGCGATTTTGCTGACGGCGGTCGGCGCGACGGTTGTTGGGATGTCTTTGCAGACTTGGGCACAGCAATATGCTTCACCGTCGCATGCCGCAATTTTGGTAAGTCTCGAACCGGTTTTCGCGGCGCTAACGTCGCTTGTGCTGGGAGCCGAGCATCTCAGCGGGCGGTTGGTCGGCGGCGCTGGGCTTATCCTAGCCGGGATACTTCTCGCAGAACTCAAAGGCGCTGCACCCACGCCCGAATCTCTTGCAGTGATGTCCGCGGCTGGCGAGTAATAGTTCGTTCGAACCGAAGCGAAACGACCAAGAAAGGCAAGAGGTTGTTTGAGTAAGAGTGCCCGAGAGGATCGAGGGCTCACTCGGCGCTCGATTCCGGTCGGGCCGATTTCCGTTTCGCGATAAGAGAATCAGCAGCTCGACATTCAAGGTTGGAGAGCAAGACTTGGCGGTCTAATCTAGGGGCCAAAGGAGAACCTTCCATGACGCAGAATGAATTTCGCCGGATCGCCCTCAGTTTTCCGGAGGCAGCGGAGAGCCTGCACATGAATCATCCGGATTTTCGCGTCCGCGGAAAGATATTCGCCACCCTGGGCTATCCAGATGCAGCGTGGGCCATGGTCAAGCTGAATCCCGAACAGCAACAGGAGTTCGTGCGTGCCGAGCCCAAGGTGTTCATGCCGGTCAAAGGAGGCTGGGGACGCAAAGGGGCAACCAGCGTCCGCCTGAAAGTCGCCAAGAAACCGACCCTGCGGACGGCCCTGGCGGCAGCCTGGTGCAATCAGGCCCCAAGGGCTCTCAGCCGCGAATTCGAATCGCGGTTGTGATGACCGCTGGGTTGCTAGGAAAGAACTCACAAGAAAGCAAACGTGTTACAGAGTGGGAGCAACAGGCGCAAAGACGTCCCGTAAAGGCTTGCTACCCTCAAATCGCATACAATAAGGGATGCCCTCGAGAATCGATCTCTGGTCCGAGATTGGGGGGAAAAAATGAGCCGTTTGCTTAGGGTAGCTCCCATCATTTTCTGCGCGATTTGTGTCTTTCTTCTCCTCACAAGCACGCAACGGGCGGCGTCGCGTGCGGGACGTCTTTTGCATTCCCACCTAGGTGCAGACGCGCAAGCTTGCCCAAACGATGATACGGGCCTGAGGTTGCCCAGCGGGTTTTGTGCGACCGTATTCGCTGATGATATCGGCCACGCCCGTGATCTGGCGGTAACGCCCAACGGGGTGGTCTACGTGAATACTTGGTCGGGCAGGTATTACGGCAATAAGCCGCCTCATCCGGATGGATTCCTGGTGGCGCTGCAAGACAAGAGCGGCGCGGGAAAAGCCGACCTTATCGAGCGCTTTGGCGCGACGCCTCAGAGTGGAGGAGCAGGCGGCAGTGGCATAGCGGTGTACAACGGCTCGATCTATGCAGAGATCAACGACCGAATCACCCGCTATTCCCTCCCGGGCGGCTCGATTGTGTCGAAGGATGCAGACACAAACATCGTTTCCGGCCTGCCTTTGACCGGCGATCATCCGATGCATCCATTTATCATCGATGGCAAGGGCGCTCTGTTTGTCGATGTAGCCAGCCCCAGCAACGCCTGCCAGGAAAAGAATCGGATTCCCGATTCCCCGGGAAAAAATCCCTGCGCTGAATTGGAGACGCGCGGCGGCGTCTGGCTCTATGACGCAAACAAGACGAATCAAGAATTCTCACCTGCGGAACGCTACGCAACCGGAATCCGCAATGCGGAAGGAATGGCTTTTGATAGGGCTGGTCGTCTACTGGTTACCCAGCATGGTCGAGATCAGTTACACGCGAATTGGCCGAAGATTTACAAACCGGACCAGGAGGCTACACTTCCGGCCGAGGAACTGCTGCTGCTCAAAAAGGACGGCGACTATGGCTGGCCGGAATGTTATTACGATCCGTTCGTTGAAAAGCTGGTTCTCGCCCCGGAGTATGGCGGCGACGGTGAGAAGCTTGGTGTGTGCGCAAATAAAATTTCCGCGCTAGCCGCCTTTCCCGCTCATTGGGCGCCGAATGGAATGGTGCACTATGACAAGAAGCAATTTCCGGAGCGCTACACCAACGGAGTATTCATCGCCTTCCATGGCTCTTGGGATCGCGCACCCTATCCCCAGGGCGGCTATAACGTAGTTTTTCAACCGCTCTCCGGAGATCGGGCTGCTGGCCAATGCGAGATTTTTGCCGACGGATTCGCAGGTAAGGTGAAATCTCCGCAAGGCGCCGAGCATCGTCCGAGCGGACTGGCCGTGGGTCCGGATGGTGCGCTCTATGTCTCTGATGATGTAACTGGGCGAATCTATCGGATTGTGTATCGCGGGGGTGCAGGAGCCGGAGGTGGCATTACGCCGTGTCCGAGCGCAGCGTCTCCGGCCGGGCAAATCGAAGGCGCGATTGCAAATCCACCGGAAGGCACTCGTCCCGATGCGGCGCGTGAAGGAGCTGGCAGCGGCGCAGTTCCGCAAGGTGCTACGCGTGAAATGGTCGCACTCGGGGACAAGATTTATCACGGCCAAGTGAGCGGCGCGACCTGCACTGGCTGCCACGGTGAGGACGCCGGCGGTACCTCGCTCGGCCCGAGTCTCACCTCGGGCAAATGGCTGTGGAGCGACGGTAGCTATTCGGCAATTGCCAAAACGATTACCGAGGGTGTGCCGCAGCCAAAGTTATATCGCGCCCCCATGCCGCCCATGGGCGGAGCGGAGCTTACACCGGAACAGGTCAATGCGGCGGCGGCCTATCTTTGGAGTTTGAACCACCAGCCGGGACGTTCCCAGTGAGCTGGCGGTTGGAACCGGGCAGCGCGACGTCGGCTATTTTTTGCGGACACAGCCGCTGCAGCGATGCAATGAAGGCCTGCGATTCGGCGAGACTGGAGAGCAGGGAATATCCCTCGCGCGTGGGAACGTACACAGCCTGACTGCGCTCAGTGGGGCCTTCTCTCCATCACTCAGACGAAACCATCCCGCTTGATGGCCGGGCCAACCCGTGCCATTCGTTCGAAGAGCGGGACGGTGCGCGAAATCGAAGGTCAGGTCAAGTCGCTTGGCCTCCTTCGAACACCAATTCAAGCTTGATTCAATCTTCGGACCAGTGAGTGCGTGGAACCAAGAAGCGCAGCGCAAGCTTTGTCGGAAGGCTAACCGAGCTTCATTCTCGGTGATACTTCAGATCGAGAGTGCCATGCAGTGAGGGTATGCGAAGGTGGTTTTTCTCGTAGGCTGCGATTTCGGCTTCATGGACCAGCGAGAGGCCGATATCGTCGAGACCTTTCAGCAGGCAGTCGCGCCGGAAGGTATTGATCGAAAAGGAATAACGCAGACCTCTATCGTCCGTGACCACCTGCTGTTCCAAATCGACGGTCAGACGATAACCTTCATTCGCTTCCGTGCGCTTGAAAAGCTCGTCGATCTCGGTGTCGGGAAGTGTGACTGGAAGGATGCCATTCTTGAAACAATTGTTGTAGAAAATGTCCGCATAGCTGGGCGCCAAAATGGCACGGACGCCAAAATCGAGAATGGCCCACGGAGCGTGCTCGCGGCTCGAGCCGCAGCCGAAATTTGCGCGCGCCACGAAAATACTTGTGTCCCTATAACGCGGTTTATTCAGCACGAAATCAGGATTCGGCTGTTCGCCCGGCAAATAGCGCCAGTCGTAGAAAAGGATTCGTCCATAGCCTTCGCGCGTAAGCAGTTTAAGGAACTGCTTGGGGACCATCTGGTCCGTGTCGACATTCACGCGGTCGATGGGCGCGACGAGACCCGTGTGCCTCGTGAATGGCTGCATTTTTATTCGGCTCCGTCCACACTGGACCAGTTGCGGATATCGACAAAATGCCCTTCGATTGCGGCTGCCGCGGCCATCATCGGGCTGACCAGGTGGGTCCGGCTGCCTTTACCTTGGCGGCCTTCGAAATTGCGATTCGAGGTACTCGCGGCGCGTTCACTGGGAAGCAACACGTCATCATTCATGGCGATGCACATACTGCAGCCCGCATCCCGCCACTCGAAACCGGCATCGCGGAAAATCTTGTCGAGCCCTTCCTCTTCAGCCTTCGTCTTGACAGCGCGCGAGCCGGGCACGACTAGCGCCTGTTTGAGCGATTTCGCCACGTGCCTGCCAGCCACCATCTTGGCCGCCGCGCGAATATCTTCGATGCGCGAATTCGTACAAGAGCCGATGAACACTCGGTCAACCGGAATGTCCTCAATTGGCGTGCCGGGCGCAAGCGCCATGTAGGCAAGCGCGTTTTCCGCAGCCTTGCGATCGACTGGATCGGAAAACGAGGATGGATGGGGAACGCGGCCGGTGACCTGCGTAACCATTCCAGGATTCGTGCCCCAGGTGACCATCGGCGCAAGCTCTTCTGCCTTCAGCACGACGGCCTGATCATACCTCGCGCCCGGATCACTCGCGAGCGACTTCCAGAATTCGACCGCTTCCTGAAAGTCCCTTGCCTGCGGCGCAAATGGCTTGCCTTCCACGTAGGCGAAAGTGGTGTCATCCGGCGAGACCATTCCTGCGCGCGCGCCCCCTTCGATCGACATGTTGCACATGGTCATGCGACCTTCCATCGAAAGGCCGCGAACTGCCTCGCCCGTATATTCCGCCACGTGTCCGTTGCCGCCGCCGATGCCGATTTTTCCGATGATCGCGAGAATCATATCCTTGGCGGTGACTCCGCGCGGGCGCTTGCCCTGCACGTCGATTTGCAGCGTCTTCGATTTGAATTGCGTCAGGCACTGCGTGGCAAGCACGTGCTCGACTTCACTGGTGCCGATGCCGAATGCCAGCGCGCCGAGCGCCCCGTGCGTCGAGGTGTGGCTATCACCGCAGACGATCGTCGCGCCGGGAAGCGTGATGCCAAGCTCGGGGCCTATGACGTGCACGATGCCCTGATTGCGGCTGTGCATGTCGAAGAGATTGATTTGAGCTTCCTGGCAGTTGCGAGCGAGCGCGTCAAATTGTGCGGCGGCATCGGGGTCGGCAACGGGCAGCAGACGATTCTTGGTCGAAACGGAGTGATCCATCACGGCAAAGGTAAGTTCGGGCCGGCGGACTTTGCGTCCCGCTGCTTTCAAGCCGGCGAAGGCCTGTGGCGAAGTGCCCTCATGCACAAGGTGGCGATCAATGTAGATCAGCGAAGGCTGCCCAGGCTCTTCGCGGACAACGTGCTCATCCCAAATTTTTTCATAAAGCGTGCGTGGCGTCATGCGCGAGACTCTACATTCCCTGAAACATTCTAGCAAGTGCCCGAAGAGCGTGCCACCTGGTCTTCGGGACCGTGTGACGTCAAGCTGCTTGTATAAATAGTTCTAGGGTGCGGGTTTTCCAGTCTTCGTTACAGGGACCAAAAATCCTATAGATGATCCGATCCACGCTTTCCACGTTGGTGAACACGACCATGGGTGGCCGCGTTCGTCGGCGTATTTCGACGAAGCAGTGCCGAGCACATTCGTGGTGCGCAGGTTCTGCCACAAACGCGTCGGAAGCAAAAGAAGGGCCAAGCTCCGGGACATCCCGCTCCCGTTGGCGCACCATCGCTGGAGACCGAGACTGCGTTCCGCTCAGAATTCGTCGGACTCTTGGGTAAAGGTAAAGCCGGGCAGGATGACTGTGGCGCCCGATTTGGCGACTTTGATTCGGATGGGGGGCTGATCCTCCGAGCCGGTCTTGCGCAGCACAGCGAACGTGGTGAGCGCTTCGCTATAGATCTTCGTGATCAGAAACGTATCGCCGCTATCGTCCTTCTTCCACACCTGACCGACTTGGATCTTCTTTACAGGCACGATATGACTCTAGACAGATTCAGAAAGTGCGTCAATAAGTGTCGCCTCGCTTGATTCTCAGGAAAAACTTTCACCAGGGGTCACCCCGCCACTCGTATCCTGTCGCAGTTCGCTCAATCTTCCAGAGTTGAGGCTGAAGCAGGCTACGGGCACGTCCATTCTCTCGCTGGGGCGGGCAAGACACGGCGGAGCTGCGCTAGGTTATCGCCGGATTAATCTCGAAGTCCATGTCAACGAGGCTGCCCAATTCGGGCACCGGCCTGTCATCAGCTCCCAGCCCGTCTCTTCACGACGCACAAAGTGCTCCGTCTGCCGCACACCAATTGTCCCGCAAGATGTCCTGCCAAAGTCTCTCAGCGGCGGTTGGCCTTAATGGGATGGGCGACGCTCGCCGGCCAGACTCGTGACGGAACAGCGCAGTGCCGGGCCGGCGGCATCCCGTTTCATTCTGGACCAAGCGGCAGGCATCATGACTGGTCGTGTGAAGCCGTCGGCAGAGGACCGCCGCCAGTTTTTTCCTGGCACGAATAGGCCGCTGGCCTCGCAAGGTGATTTGCCCACTGCGAACTCTTTTTGCACGCTTTCAACTCTTGTGGCATCTTAATATCCGGCGGGTGCACCCGATGTCCGACGATAAGAAGAAAATCGCCGTGGTCCTCTTCCAATTGGGTGGCCCGGACAACCTCGCTGCCGTCGAACCATTTCTCTACAATCTTTTCTGCGATCCGGACATTATCAATTTCCCTGGTTCGTTTCTCGCCCGGAAGCCGTTAGCGAAGCTCATTGCTCTGTCGCGTTCCAAGCGCAAACGCCAAGACTACGCGGCGATTGGCGGCGGTTCGCCGATCCGCCGGCTTACCGAGCAGCAGGCGAGATCGCTCGAGCTGGCGCTGCAGCGGCATCTTCCGGCGCGGGCGATCGTAGCGATGCGTTATTGGCACCCCGATACCCAGGCAGCAATCGCCGCACTAGAGGGCGAACCGTATGACGAGCTGGTTCTTCTGCCGCTCTATCCGCATTACTCTTTTGCGACTACGGGCAGCAGCCTAAAGGAATGGAATCGTCATCATAAGCCGAAAGGTCCAGTGCATCTCATCGATCATTTCTTCGATCATCCGGACTACATCTCGGGAATCGTGGAACGCATCGAGGGAGTTCTGCGCCAGCTCCCCAAGCCCGAGCAAGTCCACCTCGTGTTCAGCGCACACGGGCTGCCGATGACGCTGGTCGAAAAGGGGGATCCCTATCCACAGCACATTGAAGCGACGGTGCGGCTAATCTGCGAAATGGGAGCTTGGCTGAATCCGCACACGCTATGCTTTCAGAGCAAAGTTGGGCCGCAGAAATGGCTGCAGCCGTCGCTCATCGCGACACTCGAAAATCTCGCGCGAAACGGCGTGAAGCGAATTCTCGTCGTTCCCATTTCATTTCTTACCGAGCACATCGAGACCCTCCACGAGATCAATATCGAAGCGCGCGAACATGCAGGATCGCTGGGCATCCACGACTTCTACATGATGCCCGCGCTCAATGATTCACCGCTGCTCATCCGCGCCCTGGCGGACCTTGTACTGCGCGCTGTCGGCCGCCGCGCCGGTGTCGCGTCTCTCACGACGTAGAGGTCGGCCGGTATGTTGCTAGGAGCGCCGAGAGCGTGACTTGCTTCACTCCTTCTTTAGGCGGTTCAACAAAGAGCGGATTGCTCCGCCTAGACGCGCCACCACTTTGGCTGGGCTCTGTCGCGCTGGTGGACAGGGCCCTCGATCCCCGCTGAATTTGCGTCCATCTGACGGACTTGTCGCAAACGGGGATCTGTTTGCGCCCTGGTTCTCAACCGTATTCTCGCGTTGCTCTTTCGCGTCGCTTCCCTCAGGATCGGGGCACCCGTGGTATAAACAGTGCATGGAGTTTTCCCTCTCCGACGAACAGCAGCAGCTGCGCCGCACAGTCCGCGAATTCGCCGAGCGCGAAATCGCGCCGCATGTCATGGAGTGGGACGAAGCCTCGCAGTTTCCCTCGGAGATCATTCCCAAGCTTGCCGAAATGGGCTTTCTCGGCGTTATTTTTCCGGAGAAGTACGGCGGTGCGGGAATGGGCTATCTTGAATACGCGATCATTATCGAAGAGCTTTCGCGGGTGGACGGGTCGGTAGGGATCGTTGTCGCCGCCCACAATTCTCTCTGCACGAATCACATCTACAAATTTGGAACGGAAGCGCAGAGGCAAAAATATGTCGTTCCACTCGCTCAAGGGGTAAAACTCGGCTGCTGGTCGCTAACCGAGCCGGAGGCCGGATCCGATGCGGGAGGCACGCGCACCGAGGCCGCATGCCAAGGCGGGTGCTGGCTTCTCAATGGGGCGAAAACGTTCACCACTAACGGTCATCACGCCGATATTTGCGTGGCCATGGCCGTGACTGATGCGTCCCAAAAACACCACGGCATCTCCGCGTTCATCATCGAGCAGGGAACTCCTGGTTTTCGTCCCGGCAAGAAGGAGAACAAGCTGGGCCTGCGGGCCAGCGACACGAGCGAGGTTGTTTTCACCGATTGCCGTGTGCCGGCGGAAAATCTCCTGGGTCAAGAAGGCGAAGGGTTCGTCAACAGCTTACAAGTACTCGACGGCGGCCGCATCTCGATCGCCGCGCTCGGTGTCGGCATGGCGCAGGGCGCTTACGAATGCGCCCTTCGTTACGCGAAGGAGCGAAAACAATTTGGTAAGGCCATCTCACAATTTCAGGCCATTCAGTTCAAGCTGGCCGACATGACCATGCAGGTGGACGCCGCTCGCTTGTTGACGTATCGCGCTGCATGGCTCGCCGATCGCGCGATCGCGTCGGGTGATTCCGAGGCGCGCTTCACGCGCGAATCCAGCATGGCCAAACTGTATGCGGGAGAAGCGGCCGTGCAGGTGGCTAACGAAGCCGTGCAGATTCTCGGAGGTTACGGATTCATCAAGGATTATCCAGCGGAGAAGTTTTACCGCGACGTTAAGCTGTGCACCATCGGCGAAGGCACCAGCGAAATTCAGCGCCTCGTCATCGCCCGCCAAATCCTCGGCAAATAGTGCCGCGCACTGTAACAACGCAGCTTTTTCGCAACTCGACACGTACTCAGTACACTGAACTGAATCCCAAGGATTGGTCCTAACCTTTGGATGCCTATTTGACCGGGTGAATTTTCGGCCACCGCTCTGTGCCATCGAGTTTACGAATGCGCACGTCAGCGAGCCAGCCTCGGTGTGTCGGCCTCAAAACGTACGGTCTGTCTCGAAGTCAAACTTCGAGGTTGCAACCTCCGTGAGAGAGAAAAGCCAGGGTCCGAGTCACCGGAGTTTCCTTTGCAGTTTCAGCTCTTAACTGTTAGTTTTTCGGACTTGCCTTGCAGAATCACCGGGAGATCAACATGAAATTAACGGAGCTTGCGCAGAAGCTCGGTTGTACCATCGAAGGCGACGCGAACCTCGAGATTAGCGGAGTGGCCGGCATCGAACAGGCGCAGCCGGGCGAACTGACGTTTCTCGCCAATCGCAAATACGTCCGCGCGCTCGAGACAACCCGCGCCTCGGCGGTCCTGCTCGCCCCCCATGATCCCCGCCCCGGCACGCAGGCCCCTCGCATCACCGCGCTCGTTTCTGCCAATCCCTACTTCGACTTCGCACGCGCTGTCGAACTCTTCCATCCCCCGCCCCGCTACGCTCCAAGCGTCCATCCCACGGCAGTCATTGCCGCCTCCGCTCAAATCGGTGTCGGAGCGCACATCGGGCCGTACTGCTACATCGCCGATGACGTCAAGATGGGCGATCACGCCGTGCTGCACAGCTTTGTTTCGATCTATCGCGGCGCGCACATCGGAGACCATTTCTTCGCGCATTCGCACGCCTGCGTCCGCGAGCACTGTCACATCGGCAACCGCGTGCTGTTGCAGAACGGAGTCGTGGTTGGCAGCGACGGTTTCGGCTTCGCGCGCGAGTCAAAGGGTCACTGGTACAAGATTCGCCAAGCCGGAATCGCGGTGGTTGGGGATGACGTCGAAATTCAAGCGCACAGCGCGATCGATCGCGCCACCATCGGTGAGACCTCCATCGGCCGCGGCACCAAGGTTGACAATCTCGTGCAGGTCGGCCACGCGTGCAAAATAGGCGAGGACACGCTGCTCTGCGGGCAGGTTGGCCTCGCCGGCTCGACGACAATCGGCAGCCGCTGCATTCTCGCAGGGCAGGTTGGCGCCGCGGGTCATCTCACGATTGGCGACGGCGCGACGATTTCGTCACAGAGCGGCGTTCCGTCCGATGTGCCCGCGGGCGCAATTTACTCCGGCTATCCTGCCATGGACAATCGCGACTGGCGCAAATCAGTTGCCATCTTCCATCACTTGCCCGAGCTGCAGAAAGAAGTCCGCGAGTTGCGCGCCGAGCTTGCCCGCCTCCGCGGTTCCTGACCTCGACTGCTTGCTTTGAGTCGGTAGCGTTTCGTGCCAGCCGGGCGGGTGATAAGTCTTCTGTGTAGACATGGCGCACATTGTTTCGCTGAGTGAGAATGACTAGCTGAAGATTCCCGACCAGATATGTCAGTGACTTAAGTGTGTTCTTGGCGGCCTCGTCAGACTGATCGCGCCGCCGACGCTGCGCCAGAGGCAACACTGCGCGCTCGTACCCGCAGAACCTTGCGTTGGTTCGCTTCGAGTACCTCGAATCGCAGCCCGTCAAATTCGATGACTTCTCCTGTCCGCGGAACGTGGCCGACCACACCATTGAGCAGCCCGGCAACGGTACTCGCCTCGGCGTGCTCCTCGGCCGTTTGAAACTGCACCCCAAAAAGTTCCCTCACTTTGTCAACGGGAACGCTGCCGCGCATGATCATAGCTCCGCTGGCTTCGCGCACAACGTCGGGTGCCGGGCGTCGGTCCTCCTCGCCGATTTCTCCGACAATCTCCTCGACAAGGTCCTCGACCGTGACCAGCCCAGCCACCAGGCCGTATTCGTCGATGACGATAGCCATCTGCTGGTTCTTCTGCTGCATTTCCTTGAGCAGTTCGGAGCCAAACTTCGTCTCAGGAACAAACAGGGCTGGCCGCACCAGTTCGCGTGCAGTGCGTCGCGCCGCCTCGCGATCGGATATTTCCAGCATGTCGCGCGCGACAACGATGCCGACGATGTCGTCAAGAGATTTATCATAAACAGGCAGGCGCGAGAATCGTGTCTCTACCATCCGTTTGCGCAAATCTTCGAGCGCGGCCTTAGCCGGAATGGCCACGATGTCTGGACGAGGCGTCATCACGTCACGAACACGCTTATCGCCAAATTCAACGACTTGCTCGATCAGCCGGGCATCCTCCTGCTCGATGATGCCTTCCTCGGCAGCTTGATCTACGAAGGCTTCAATCGCTTGTTGTTCCGTCTCCGGTGCGCTCCCCTCCTCTTCTGAAAGCCGCAGGAGGGAAACGATCAACTCAGTGAGTGCGCGAAAGGGCCACAGAACCCAGAGCAGCAGACGGATCAAAGGCACCAGCGGCGCGATCCACCCCCCCTCCGTTCCGGAAATCAAGAGAACGGGCAAGATTTGCATCGCGATCACCACTTGTGCGCCTAGTAAGAGGACAATCTCCAACGCCGCCTGCCAACGGCTGGGGACAAAGTACAGGACGCCGAGAGCGGTCAGCGTCGCGACGAATACAAGCCAGAGCCGTACGAGCAGGCTAAAGGCCAACGCCGCCCGGGTGCGTTCGAGTTTAAACAGTGGCTCGATCTGAGATTCAAACGCTTCCAGATGATCATGCGTACGACCCGTGGAGACGCGGCCCAACTCGCGGTAGACGCGATCAAGGTAGGAAGCGACGACAAGTCCCGCGGTCAGCAGGAGCACCCCCAATGTGTAGAGCAGAATTGTCATGACTCAAGCGAGTCCGAGCTTTCGGCGCAGGCTCCGCTCGCGCCGGTCCATTTGCCCGCTATCGGTTTCGTGGTCGTAGCCCATCAGGTGCAACATGCCATGGAGAATCAGGATGCGAAGTTCGTCCTCGAATTTGCGGCCAAAGCGGCGCGCGTTACGTCGCGCGACGGCTGGCGCGATCGCGATGTCTCCGAGGTAGGTTGCATCGGCCGCGGCTCCCGCTGGGTCGCCTGTCCCTGTTTTGCCCCGTGCTCTGTCGGTCCTTGATCCTCGTCTTTTGCTCCTCAGCCGGGCAGGGAACGAGAGCACATCGGTAGGCCCGTGCTTGTTTCGATATCCGCTGTTCCAGCGGGCGATTTCGGCATCGCTCACCAAACACACGGTCAGCGACTGAGCGGACAACTGTAGCTGCTCTTGGGCGCGGGCCAGGAATTCGCGAAGCCGTGCCATTGGAATTCGAGTCCGGCACTGGCGATTCAAAATCATCACTGCAATGCGAGGATTGCTCCTCAGACGGCTTCCCATGTTACTGCGGCGTCATCTTCCGCAAATTCCCCGCTCTTGGTGCGCTCGGCCACGCAATCGAAGTCTGCCCGCCCGACGCAGGCGAGCATTCTTCCAGCCCTACGCTAGGCGGACGTTCAATCTGCTATCGCCCCCGGGCCTTCTTTGCTGGGCGCCCCTTCGGCCTCGATGGTGCGGTGTGTTTTCGCGGGCCCGCGTGTGACGCAGCGGCTTTCGAGTTCTTCTCGCCTTGTTTGGCTCCAGCCAGTTCTGCCGCAGGGGGTGCGCTCGTTGGTGTGGCACCCGCTATCGGCCTCGCTTCCGCTGTTTTCGAGCCTGCGGTGCCCCTTCCTTTGCGCTTCTCTTTCTTCTTTTCCTCTTTTCTTTTCGGTTCTTCCTTGATTCCCGCAAGTGAGCGAAGTGCTTTGGTGCGGTCCTCGGGCGTACGCGCTTTTCCGCGAAGCTGCATTTCGAAGAGCTGCTCGAGAATATTGTCAAACTTCGGGCCGCGCGGTACCCCCAACGCATCGAGCTCCGCGACCGGAAGCGCTAGGCGCAAGGGCCGCCACTTCTGGATGTAACTGCGAATCTTCGACAGCGCCCGCGGATTCGGTGTCTCCACCTCCAAGAACACGAGAATCTCGGGCGACACCGAGGCCAGGTAGAAGTATGCTTCCCGCGGGGAATTCGTTTTTCGACCCTTGAGCATCTTGATGACATTCTGCGCTTCAGAATCTAATTTGGAAATCGCCTCGATTTCTGCTGCGCGAAATTCCATATGCCGCAGAGCGGCAGAAGCTTCTCGGGATTTGAGCCGCGCCAGTATGTAGTAAGTCGTGGCGGCGGGCAGACGCGGCCGGATAGCGGCCGCCAGATAGTTCTGGCGGATGCGCGCAAGTTTGTTCAGCGATTCATAATCGGGCTTGCGGCGCGGCAGCTGGGGGTGAATCGCCGCCAGCAAGCCGCGCGATTCCCATTGCTTGAGGATTGCGGTCGGTTGCTCTTCGCGTGCTAGCGCCCGCACCTCGTCTCCCGCATCGGCGCCCTCGATTTTCTCGTGGAGACCACGCTCCATCGCCAATTCGAACCACTCCTGCGTTCGCGACTCCATCTTCAATCCCATCCGCGCGCAATAACGCAGCACGCGCATCAACCGCGCGGGCTGATTGGTGAACGCGTGAATCGACAGGGCCCGGACTTCCTGCCTTTCTAGGTCCGCCAGGCCGTTGGTGGGATCGAGCAGCAACCCCCGCGAATTCGGGTTGAGCGAAATGGCGATCGCGTTCATGGAGACGTCGCGCCGCCGCAGGTCTTCGATAATGGTCGCGAACCGCAGATCCGGTTTCGCACCTGGCCGCTCATAGACTTCATCGCGTGCCGCCGAGATCGAACCGTCCGCGTCGCCCGCAAAAACGATTTCGTAGGAACGCAGCCGCTCGTCCTCCCTTAAGACACGCGCGCCGCCCTTCTCGAGTTCCCTCACCATGCGGACGGGATTGCCTTCGACTGTAAAATCGAGCTCGCGGATCGGCTGGCCCGAAATCAGATCGCGAATCGCGCCGCCGGTGAGATACACGTTCATGTCCTGCATGCGAGCCAGTTCCTGGACGCGCTCAAGCGCGGCGCGCTGCTCAGGCGAGAGCCTACTCTCGAGTAAGTACATGTAATCCGGCATGAAGTCGTGCTCCTCCCTGGGCTGGTTCCGGTTCTCCTAGGCGCGCGGGTGATGCGCCTTGTAGACCTGTTTCAACCGCTCCTCGACTACGTGCGTATAAATTTGTGTCGTCGAAATGTCCGAATGACCCAGCATGATCTGCACTGAACGAAGATCTGCGCCCCGATCGAGAAGGTGGGTCGCAAAACTGTGCCGCAACATATGCGGTTTGAGGGTCTTGCGCAGGCCGGCTTGGCGTCCGTAATTCCTGAGTTTCTGCCAGTACGCAATGCGGTCGATCGGGGCTCCCGTTTGCCCAACGAACAGATACGGACACGTGCGCTCGCCCAGCAGCTTTGGCCGGGAGGATTGCAAATATCTTTGCACAGCCTCTAGGGCCTGCCGTCCCAGGGGCACGAGCCGCTCCTTGTTGCCTTTGCCGACGCAGCTAAGGCAGCCTTCCTCCTGGCGGATATCTGAGACCCGCAGTCCGCATAGCTCTGAGACACGAAGGCCACACGAGTACATCAGTTCGATCATCGCCCGGTCACGAATACCAGTGATGGTGGTTGTATCGGGCTGTTGCAGAAGACGATCCACCTCTTCCAGACTCAAAAAATTCGGCAGCGCCCGGCGGAATTTCGGCGATTCAATTGTCGCCGATGGATCTTCGCCGACGTATCCCTCAATTAATGCAAATCGAAAGAAATTGCGAAGCGTGGTCAGATGCCGTGCAACGGAACGGCTGTCGAGCCCTTGGCGATAGAGCGTCGCCAGAAAATCGATAACGTCGCGGCGCTGCACGCGCTTTGTCGAAAGCTGGCGTTGTTGGGCGAAAGCGGCAAATTTTCCCAGGTCCCGCCGATAGGCCCGAATCGTATTTTCGGCCAGGCCCTTTTCGACGCGCACGGAATTCAAATATGTCCGAATGTGCCCTTGCAAAGCTTCCCCCAGCATTCGGCGCCCCCACCGATCAGTGCACTCTCTGCTCAATGCGGGGCTCCGCCGTCGGCCCTTTCCGCCGCAACCGGGCTTGACCCCCGAAGGCCGCGTAGTTCCAGCGAGCTCAGCATGATCGACTACTGCGCCGCTGCTTGCGCTACTGCTTCCTGCGGAGCCCCCGGTCGGCGCAGCAATAGGAACAGCTCAGACAGCTCCTCACATCTCAGCAATCGCGCCAGCCCAAAATAGGCTGCAACCGACGCGAGTATGACCGAGGTAAGTCTTCCTGCTTGCGCAATCAAATGTTGCTGAGCCGCAACCGGTAGAACTTGCCTCCCTCCATAGGCCACGCACGTCATCAAACCAGCGCAGACCGCGATTTTTGCGAGCGATGCGAGCAGGCCGCGCGCCCCCAGCCGGCCGTAGCGGTTGCGAAAGAACACGAACAGAGCCCCAAAATTGAAATAGGCCGCCAGCGAGCTCGCGAGCGCCGGGCTGCCATTCGATAAGAAGCGAAGAAAGAAAAACAGGAAAATGGTATTCAGCGCGATATTCAAACCCAAAACGTAGAGCCCGATGCGGGCAGGGGTCAGCGTATCCTGCGTCGAGTAATACATTGGCGTGATGAGCTTGATCGCCGCAAAAGCGGGCAGGCCGAGAGAATAGAAAAACAGTGCGTGCGCCGTCAGCGTGGTGGATTCGCTGCTGAACTCCCCATGCTGAAACAAGACTCGAATGATGGGCTCGCGCAGCAAAATCAATCCTGCCGCGGCGGGAATAGTGAGGAAAGAAACAATGCGCAAGCCGAACCCGAACGTGCGCTTCATTTGTTCCCTTTGGCCAGCGGCGATCTGTTCCGACATAGTCGGAAAAATCGCTGTGGAGATTGCGATGGCATAGCTGCCAAGCACCAGCTGCATCACGCGATCGGCCAGGTAGAGGGATGTTACGCTGCCAGAGGGCATCTTGCGCGAAAACGCGAACACCGTATCGACGAAGAGGTTGATCTGATATACGCCCATGCCAAAGAACGCCGGCCCCATCAGGCGCGCCGCCTTTTGCACGCCCGGATCGGAGACCGAGACTTCCGGGGCGAGACTCATCCCGCGGCGCACCAGTGCGGGAAGCTGCATGCCCAGCTGGATTGCCCCGCCAATCAAAATTCCGATCGCCAGTGCTACAGCTGGCGTACGGTACTCCGCAGGAGCCCAGCGCATGATCGGTCGGTAGACAACCTCGAACGAGCAAGCGATCATGGCCAGATTGAAAAACACGGGGGTCGCGGCCGGCAAGGCGAATACCCGAAACGTGTGCAGCAAGGCTGCCGCCACTCCTGCCAGACCGATGAAGAAGATGGACGGGAAGATAAGGCGGTTGAGATAAACCGCCAAATCCCACGTGGCGCGATGGGCCCCAAAGATCGTGTAGATACTGACCACCTGCCGTGAGAAAATTGCGCCGAGTCCGGCGATCACGGCGAGCACCGTGGCCATGTCCCAAAACACTTTCTGCGCAAAGGCCCACGCACGCTGGCCAGGGCTGCGGTGCAGATATTCGGTGAACACGGGAATCAGCGAGGCGCCAAGCGAGCCTTCGGCGGTCATGCGTCGTATCAGGCTGGGAATTCGGAAAGCGAGGACGAAGGAGTCGGCGGCGGGCGATGTCCCGAGGAGGAGAGCCACCCGTTGATCGCGTAGGTATCCGCAAATCCGGCTAACGACGGTGATCAGGGCTACGACAGAGGCCGATCTAAGAATCTGTCCTTTGCTGTCGATCGTTGGCGCTCCGCTGCTAACCCTTTAAGCACCAATAACTTGAAAAAGCACTCCTCGCCCAAGATAACATAGTATGTAAGGGCATAGCAATACTCGCCAGCAAAGGCGTCCAGTGTCCGTGAAAACTCATACCGCGGTCTCGACCCTCAAGAAAGTCGTCGTTTTGCTCCTGGATCGAAAATCTAGCAAAGGCTACGTGAACCCGACCACCCTCGGTCGCTCGGAATCGATTGATTTACTTACACTTGAAGGAGAGCACGAGTCGATCTCGCTAAAGGACGTAAAGTCGGTTTACTTTGTGCGTGAGTTTAGGGAGCCGTTTGAGCCGGAGAAGAAGACCTTTCTAAGCCGACCGAAGCTCGATGGTCTATGGGTCCGTCTGCGCTTTCGCGACGAGGACACCATGGAAGGCATTGTCGCCAACAATCTATTGGACTTACTGGACGCCGGAGTTCAACTTATGCCGCCCGATCTGCACGCCAATGTACTGCACATGTTTGTTCCCCGCTCGGCTCTCTCGGAGTTGAAAGTGCTCGGCGTAGTGGGAGTCGCCAGGCGTTCACCGCGTTCGGGGCGCCAAGTCGGGGCAGCTCTGGGCACGCAGTCGAAACTGTTCAGCGAGTGAAGCCCTACGCCATCTAAGCCCGGCCAAGGCGTCTGCTTCGAAATGGGTTGTTTCAAGTTAAGGCCAAATTGGCCCTTTACCAAGTCCAAAATTCAACTATATTGGCCTAGAGCACAAGGCCAATGTTGCCGCTTCTTCTTCAGTCGGAAAGTCACATTCCGCTCTACGTGCAACTGCGCGATCAGCTTCGAGCGCTCGTGCATTCAGGCGAACTGCGCAACGGAGACCGCATCCCCGCCAGCAGAGAACTGGCCAGTCAACTCGGTGTTCATCGCACGACCGTTGCGAATGCATACGCGGAACTGGAGGCCGAAGGGCTGATCGAAGGCCACGTGGGGCGAGGTACGTTCATTTGTGCCGCCGCAGTTAAACAATTCTCTCCGCCGCCGCGCAGCAACGGAAACGGCCCAGGCGCCCGCTGGGAATCACTCTTCGCGGACGAGCGCGGCGACGAAAGCTTAAGCCGGTTGATGCCGGATGTCCCCGCGGGAGCGCTCGCGTTTACCTGTGCGCGACCGTCGGAAGAGTTTTTCCCGATCGAGGAGTTTCGGCGTTGCGCCAGCGCGGTCTTGCGCAGGGAAGGCCGCCGCGTTTTGCAGCTCGGCCCAAGCGACGGATACGACACACTGCGCCGGGGGCTCATCGACTGGTTCCGCGAGGAAGGGCAGAGTGTGCGGCCCGAACAATTACTGATCACCGACGGCGGCCAGCAGGCAATTGACCTCATTTGCAAGGCGTTCCTGCGCGCGGGCGATGCCGTGGCGATCGAAAATCCTGCGTATCCCGGCGCGATTTCGATCTTCGCCGGCGCACGCGTACGCACGCTCGCTGTTCCCGTGGAGGCGGAGGCGACTCGCACGGGTCACCTGGGACTCGATCTGGACGCACTTGAAAATGTCCTGCTCCAGAATCGCGTGAAGTTTATTTTCGTCACGCCGGATTTCCATAACCCGACCGGGACAGCGATGCCCTTGTCGCAGAGGCGGCGCTTGCTGGAAATGGCCGCGCGCTATCAGGTCCCGATAATGGAAGACAGCATTTACGCGCGGACTCGCGTCCGCGGATCTGAGCTGCCGTCTCTACGCTCGCTCGATACGCACGGCAACGTGATGCAAATCGACAGTTTCTCGAAAATTTCGTTTCCGGGCCTGCGTGTTGGCTGGTGCATCGGAGCAGAGAGCGCGATGCAGCGATTGCGTCTGGTGAAGCTTGCCACCGACCTGCATACCGATCAATTTTCACAGGCGACGTTGGCCGAATTTATAGCGCGAGGATATTTGAAACGGCACCTGGCAAGGATGAAGAAAGTGCATCGCAGCCGCCTCGAAGCTATGGAGGAGGCGCTCGAACAGCACATGCCGGAAGGCACCACTTGGGCGCGGCCAGAAGGTGGGATGACGATTTGGGTTACGCTCCCTGCCGGCTTTGATGCGGGCGATTTGTTGATTCACACACGCGAGCGTGGGATTTACTTCGTTCCTGGTCGTTATTTCTATTTGCAGAATCCGCAGCCGAACACGTTGCGACTGGGTTTTGCCAGCGTGGACGAAAAGGGTATAGCGCGGGGCGTTCAGACGTTCTGCGAGGTGTTGAAAGCCGAATTGCGCAAACGGCAGCGGGGCACGCGCGACGAGTTTCGCGGTCGCGTTGCGCTGGTCTGACGCCCCATGTTGCTGCCGCCAAATCCTGCAAATGGATGCTTCGGCTGCGGCGGTGCCAATCCCCGCGGCATGCAATTGGCGTTCGAGCAGGACGATGGGACACAGCGCATTCGCGGGAAGTTTCGCATCGGAGCGGAGTATCAAGGAGCCACGGGCTACTTGCACGGCGGGATCATCGCCACTCTGCTCGACGAAGTAATGGCCAAGGTGAGCCGCTTCAAGCAGGATCATGCAGTCACCGGCGAGCTTATGATCGAATATCGGAAGCCGGTGCCGGTCGGGCAGGAGCTGATCGTTGAAGGTTGGGAGATTGCGCGGAACGGCCGAGTTCGGGTGCGCGAGGGTGAGATTCGTAATGCGGCGGGCGTCGTGCTCGCACGCGGGCGGGGGAAATTCATTGAAGTCGATCGTGAACGGTTTCGACCCGGCGCGAGAGCGGCGGCGAATCAGACGCCTGGCGGCGAGAAGCATTAGCGCAGTCAAGCGATCCTTTCGTTGGCAGTCCGAGACCGCCTGTCTTGCGACGGAGGCGCTGCTGTCGCTTTTCTTTCCAAGGGAGAACTGAAATGGATGTGATCAACAATAATTTGTGGCGCGTAAAGGTGGGCCTGGCGGAGATGCTCAAAGGCGGCGTCATCATGGACGTGACCAACGCGGAGCAGGCAAAGATCGCCGAGGATGCGGGAGCGTGCTCGGTGATGGCGCTCGAGCGCGTTCCGGCGGATATTCGGAAGGAAGGCGGCGTCGCCCGCATGGCAGCGCCGCGTGTCATTCGCGAAATTATGGAAGCGGTTTCGATTCCGGTGATGGCCAAGGTTCGCATCGGTCACTTTGCTGAAGCGCAAGTTCTCGAGGCGCTCGAGGTGGACTACATTGACGAGAGCGAAGTGCTGACTCCCGCTGATGAAGAGCATCACGTCTGGAAACATGGATTCAAAGTTCCGTTCGTCTGCGGCGCGCGGAATCTGGGCGAGGCCCTTCGGCGAATCGCCGAGGGCGCCGCGATGATCCGGACCAAGGGCGAAGCTGGTTCTGGCAACATCGTCGAGGCTGTACGCCATATGCGGGCGATTGTCGGACAGATGCGCAAGCTCACCACGCTCGGCCAAGAAGAACTCGTCCACGAAGCGAAGGAACTGGGCGCGCCCTTCGAGCTGGTTTCCTGGGTGGCCAGGAATGGAAAGCTGCCGGTCCCGAATTTCTCGGCCGGGGGAATTGCGACGCCCGCCGACGCAGCGTTGGTGATGCAGCTGGGAGCTGAGGCGGTCTTTGTCGGCTCGGGCATCTTCAAATCGAGCGATCCGGCAAAGCGCGCACGCGCAATCGTGAAGGCCACCACCCATTACAGGGATCCCAAAATCGTGCTGGGCGCTTCAGAGGAGTTGGGCGAAGCGATGGCGGGTCTCGATGTGCGGCAAATGGAGGAGAAGGATCTGCTGCAGACGCGCGGCTGGTGACCATTCGCATCACCTTCTCATCGAGGAGCAAGCTGGGTGGTTCTAACTGGCGCGATCGTTACGTCCGGGATGCGTTCAGCCATAGGATTCGAGCGAATGAAGAAGATCGGAATTGTGGCGATTCAGGGAGATTATGAGGCGCACGCCCAAGAACTTGAGCGCCTCGGAGTGGATCATAGGTTTGTGCGAACACCGGCGGACATTGACGGCGTCAAAGGCATCATTCTACCCGGGGGAGAGAGCACCACACATCTCAAAGTGATGAGGGAAGAAGGGCTATTTGACGCGCTGAAGAAATTCGCGGCCAACGGCGTTGCCTTCTTTGGCACGTGCGCAGGCGCGATTCTTCTCGCACGCGATGTTCACGGGCCGAAGCAGGAATCTCTGGGCCTGCTCGACATTTCGGTTTTGCGCAACGGTTACGGGCGACAGCTGGCCAGCGATATCCACGTGGGACCAACGAAGCTACGCGAAGAGCCTCTGGAAATGGTTTTCATCCGCGCCCCCCTCATTGAATCGGTGGGCGAAAAGGTGGAAGTCCTGGCCGAGGATGCAGGTCACCCCGTGCTGGTTCGCCAGGGAAATGTTCTCGCCTCGACATTTCACCCCGAATTGACCTCTGATCCGTTAGTCCACCAATACTTCTTGAGGCTCGTGCCTCAGTGATAGACTGCCCTCGCTCTCATGAGAGCAGGCACAACTCACCGGCAACTTAAGGTCGCGGTGTTGAAGCGACCAATCCACTGGCCGTTGCTTATGGTATTTTTCTTGGTTGCGTTTGTCGTGGCTATCTACTTTTTCCCTTATCACCTTTCCGCCTACGCTCTCCTCAAGCGCTTTGTCAGCCCGCAAGCGAACGATCCGCTACTGCGCGCTGAAGTGCACAAAGTGAGAACCGAGGATATAAGCTTTGCTGTGGCAGGCCAAGCAGTGCATGGGCGCCTGTACAGGCCCACGGGCGTTGCGCATCAAGCCGGAATGGTCGCCGTTCACGGAATTCATCATCTCGGCATGGACGAGCCGCGGCTGGTGAGTTTCGCCCGCGCGGTAGCTGGCAGCGGTCTGACTGTGCTTACGCCGCAGGTCGATTCACTTGCGGATTACCACGTCGATGGTTCATCAATCCCGATGATCGGCGAGGCGGCGGCATGGCTGGACAACCGGCTGGGAAGTCATAAGGTGACAGTCACCGGCATCAGCTTCGCCGGCGGGCTTGCGCTGCTGGCCGCAGCCGACCCCCGATATGCTTCGCACATGCGTGTCCTTGTGCTGATGGGAGCGTATGAGGACCTCGCGCGCGTGTCGCGCTTCCTTGCGACCGGCGAGCAGGAGCTGCCCAGCGGTCAGAAAGAGCCTCACCCTGCGCACGATTACGGCGCATCAGTTTTCGTTTACGCGCACTTAAACCAATTCTTTCCGGCAGGCGACTTGGAGGTCGCGCACGAAGCGCTTCGCGATTGGCTCTGGGAAGAGCCCGAAAAGGTCGAGCCGTTGCTCAAGAAGCTGAGTCCTGCTTCGCAAGCGACGATGGATGCCTTGCTCAACCGCCGGATCGGCGAAGTGCGTCCACAAATCCTGAACGCGATTCGCAAAGACGAGGTTGAACTGGCAGCCCTTTCGCCGCGCGGTCATCTGGAGAACTTGCGCGTGGCTGTCTATATCTTGCACGGCTCGGCGGACAACATTATTCCGCCCGCCGAGAGCCGGTGGCTGGCGCAGGACTTGCCCCGCGAAGAGGTTCGCGATGTGCTGATCACTGGCGCGTTTTCGCACGTCGATCCGGAAAAAGATGCGAGTGTTTGGGAAGAGCTGCGGCTGGTGCATTTCATTGCCGGCGTTTTGAGAGCAGCAAACTAGAGCCTCGCGCTTCCGGTGCAGGCACGTGCTCTCTTGGGCTGTGCACCCGGAGCCTGGCGTAAGCACAAAGGGTCAGTCATCGTCGGCGAGCAGAATCGCTGCGGCAAGCACGGTGGTCCACAACCCGCGCTTGTCTCCAACGGCGGATTGCGTGATGTTCATGGTGCGGACGATCTTATTCGATATTCGATACACTTCCTTTTTCTCGTCCCAGGATAAGTCCGGATCGAATTCGACGTTCAGCGTGGTCGCCAGCATTTCCGCAGCGAGTTCTTCTGCGTATTCGCCCGCTACTTCTTCCGTCTCGCCGAAGGAGTGATGTTCGGAAAGATAGCCGTACATCGATTTATCGCCTGGAAGAGCCAACCCAACTCCGGCGGCGATCAACCGGTGCGGTTCGCGTGTCTGATTTTCGCTGATGACGGTAAACGCGACCTGGCCGGGCTTGAGATGCTTCAGGCCTTCACTGCGCGAAATTAGTTTGCAATGCGGCGGGAAAATCGAGGAGACGCGAACGATATTGCAGGCAGCAATCCCCGCGTTGCGGAGAGCCAGCTCGAAGCTCGAAAGGCGCTCACGGTGTTTGCCGACTCCTTTGGTCAGGAAAATTTTCTTCGCGACGAACGCCATGAGCCGTGCCGGGTGGCGGTGCCTCCGGTTGCGTAAATGGAAAAATTCCGCGCACGAAAATTAGCAAGCACACGAAATGATGTCAACTCATTTCATGGGTGCGAGAAAAAGGCGACAGGTGAGGTCCCCTCCAAGCGACGCTGCGCCGCAGCGGAGCGTAAGGCAGGGCCTAATCCTTGCAGAGTATGATGCAGGGCGCGAGCGCGTCGGAGATGGTCTTCAGTTGCCGCAGCTGCGGGTCAGTAAAGTCGGGACCCGCCTCCGCCAGGGTTTTTCCTTTACGCGATACTTGAATGACGCCTACGACCTCCGCTCCCAGAATGATCGGCGAACTCATAATCTTCTGGATGGGATCGCCGCGCAGGTCTTCGGCGATGGGCACCGCCTCGAACACGGAGGCATGCGGCACGACGCTGAAGTGATTGATCATCTCCGCATGTTTCTCGCGCGCGGTCCGCGCGGCCAGCGACTTTGTGCTTGAGAGCGGAATCTCACCCACCCCGCGAAGACCGTCGGGTGCCAGGAAGCGAAGCGACCGCTCGTCCGCCGTGAGTCCAAGAATCGCGACTTCGTGCGTGCGCACGCGGAAATCTTTGCTGATCAGTTCGACGGCGCGATTCAGCCGAACGGCTTCGCCTTCGTTGTTCCGGCGGGCCAGTTCGCTCACCCATTTTTTCAGGTCGCCAATGTGTTCGCTGGACATGATGCAAATGAGGAACCGATCCCCCGGGAAGCTAGTTGTTGCATGTTAAGCTGACCCAGCCGCTCGAGACAGCACAAAGGCGCGAGCGCGTTCGTGGGTTGCAATGCTGGCGCACAGAGTGAAAATATGGAACGCGTCGTTGCTCGATTCGGCTAGAATCGGTGGCGCGCTCGGCCAAGGAAGGTCGGCGGCGCTGAAACTGAGCTGTTCCATTGCAGGCAGACGAACCGCTCTGAAAGGTATCGACGCATGAAACGCATTCTCGCGTGGCTCTTTCTCTGTGCGTTAGCAATCGCTGCTCCGGCGATTGCGGCGGCGCAAGCAAGCACATCCAGCAGTCAGTCGACTGCGCCGAAGAACGCGGTGAAAACAGGGCCAGCATCGAGTGCACCGCGCACGGGAAGCGATCCCGCCCTGTTGCATCCAGCGACGCTCAAGGCGCAGGCCCCGGACGTATATGAGGTAAAGTTCGTCACCAGCAAAGGAGACTTCGTCGTCGAAGTGACGCGGGCCTGGGCGCCGCTGGGCGCTGATCGCTTTTACAACCTGGTCAAGCATGGATTCTTCACGAATGCGAGTTTTTTTCGGGTCGTGCCTGGATTCGTCGTGCAGTTCGGTATTAGCGCGGACCCCAAAATCAGCGCGGCATGGGAAACAGGGAACATAAAGGATGATCCGGTTCGCGCCAGCAACAAAATGGGCTACCTCACCTACGCGATGGGCGGTCGGAATACCCGGACAACGCAGGTGTTCATCAACCTGCGCGACAACAGCTCATCTCTGGACTCTATGGGC
>Ga0306923_10000613_pt1 | contig 28362 bp, 28 predicted proteins | sample sta12Can44000108_FD_203841 | JGI IMG/M metagenome (GOLD analysis project Ga0306923, IMG submission 203841) | Lab enrichment of tropical soil microbial communities from Luquillo Experimental Forest, Puerto Rico - statanox.12C.anox.44.000.108 (v2)... | ecosystem: Environmental > Terrestrial >... | reverse complement strand
AGCTCAAACTACGAGAAGGGAACTCTAGTTCCGTACCAGAGCGCGGCGAGCCGGACGGGGTGTAGCGGTCCGGCGCTCCTGGATGTCGCGAATCGGCGAGGTCACGATCGGGGTGGAGTATTCCGGGTGATTGAACTCGAGCCGCATGCCACGTCCTACGAAGCGTGACTTGACCATCGTTCCACCCCAGGTCGAGCCCACGATCGAAACGGAGATCGGCCGCGGGCAGAACTGCGGATGTCCCCACAACAGCGCCTGGTTATCGCCCATGAACACGGCCGTGTAGCAGTGGTGTTGCGTCTGGATAAAAAGGATCGTGCGCGGTTCCAGGTCGTTGAGGAAAACCCCGCCCTCAATCTCCGACTGCACGATGTTGTGGTTCACGCGGTCGCACAGGTTCGCGTGGGGCCGGAACAGCTGGGTTGGAGACTCACCGTTCACGAGGGTTTACTCACCAATAGACGATTGCATTATTCACCGGTTAGCGGCAGAAGGGAAGCATTTTCCACACGAACACGGCCTTTCGTGCCGCCCCAATTTGCTGTTAATTGTACTCGTTCGCGGTTTGTTTAGTTCGACCGCATGACCGTCGATTCGGCCAGGATCCCGGCCGCCAGTTCCAGTTCGTGCAGGTCTTCGCGGCTGAAATCGGCGCCCGCGAACGTGGCCTCCGATCCCTTGCGCGAAATCTGGATCACGCCCAGCACTCGCGAGTTCTCGTCGACCACCGGAGCGGACATCAATTTCTGAATCGGCAGCGGCTCGCTCGCGTCCACACCTTCGGTGGATCCCAGCTTGATTGTCTCGAAAATGCTCGCGTGCTTCACGCGCGCAAAGTTATTGAAGATCTCGGATTTCTTGCTGATGGCCGTATGCGCCGCAATCGATGAACTGGAAATGGGAATCGATCCTGCCGTCCGCAGTTCGTCCGGATAAATGAACTGCAACAATCCACGATCCAGGCGCAAAAGCGCCACTTCGGTCTGCTGCACTTGAAACATTTTCGCCAGCACCCTGCACACTTGGCGCGGCGTCACATCCTGGTCCAGCAAGTGCTCCAGTGGAGACAAATCGGGTGTCATGCCCGGATGCTTCGGGTTGTGGGAAGATTGGGAGTTGTGGCTCATATCGTTCCAGCCTCGCACTTCCTAAGTCCGATTCATTCCCCGCAGCTTAAGCACCAGTTGGGCGATTTCTGGAGCCGGCAGGAATGGAAACCATAAGTGCCCTGTTTTCAGTGGCTGCCTACTGACGACGAGACCTAAATTCCCGTCCTCCAGGACGGCAGTTGGCGTTTTGCGCCTTCCCCGATTGACAGTTTCTGTCATGGGGTTTAAGCGATTCCAGCCGACTCCTGTTACTCGGGTAACCGGGCAATTCCGCGCAGCTTGAAACTGATCAACCACCCAATCATGAGAAGCGGCGGTGAGTGCGAGCCTGGACCTTTGCGTTGAACCTGTAACTTCGTGGGGGAGATGAGCATCCAAAAGGAGCTGGCACTTCGGGCCGGAATTTTCCATGAATCGCACAAGCGTCGCCCTTTTGATCTTCGCAAAATTATTCCTTACCGTCTTTCTCTTTGCTGGCCACGTTCCCTCTAACGCTGCGCCGAACGCGGCAAGCCCCGTCGTAGTCGAGTTGTTTACTTCCGAAGGTTGCTCCAGTTGTCCGCCGGCCGATGCTCTGCTGCAAAGATTCGACAAGCAACCGTATCCGGGAGCGCACTTGATCGTGCTCAGCGAGCACGTGGACTACTGGAACCATATCGGCTGGACCGATCCCTATTCCGACGCTGCCTTCAGCCAGCGGCAAAGTTCCTACGGCACAGAGCTCAAGCTCGAAAGCGTCTACACGCCTCAGATCGTCGTCGACGGTGCTGAAGAGTTTGCCGCCAACAATTCAGAGGACGCCCAAAGGGTATTCGGAAAGGCCGCCGCTGAAGAGAAGGTTCCCGTCAAGTTGTCTTCCCTCAGTGTGGTGAGCAATCACTTGAGAGCTCACATCGAAACCGGAGAGCTTTCTGCCAAGTTCGCCGCCACCGACGTTGTGCTCGCGGTGGCACTCGATCATGCGGAATCCCAGGTGAAGGGTGGTGAGAATTCCGGACGCCGGCTGACACACGTGGCCGTCGTCCGCAACTTGTCGAAGGTAGGTTCGATGAAGTCCGGCCAGACGTTTTCACGGGATGTTGAAATCAAACTGAAACCTGGCACCGATAGCGCCACTCTGCGCGTCATTGCCTTCCTGCAGCAGCCGGGCCCCGGAAAGATCGTAGGCGCCGCCGAAGAAACTCTGGGCAAGTAACAGGAACTCCCCACAATCGAGAACACAGGGTTACACCGAGGGACTTGTTCCCGCCCCGTGCTCCTGTGCGCCCTCAGTGGTTCCCGTTTCTGATCGTGGCATCCCGGTCTGCTACATTGGACAGCCATGAAACCCCTGCGCAGCTTCGCCAGCGACAATAACGCGGGCATTCATCCCGAAATCCTCAGAGCCATTTCCATGGTGAATCAGGGCCACGTTGTCGGCTACGGCGCCGATCCCTACACCGCCATCATGGTGAACACGTTTCGCGAGCACTTCGGGGCCGACGCCGAGGTCTTCGTGGTCTTTAATGGAACCGGAGCCAATTGCCTGAGCCTGCAAGCTCTCACCCGCTCCTATCACGCCGTGATCTGCGCCGCCTCCGCCCACATCTACACCGATGAGTGCGGCGCTCCAGAAAAATTTGCGGGATGCAAACTGATTCCGATCGACACTCCCGACGGCAAGCTCACCGTCGAGATGGTTCAGCACGCCTACCACGGCATTGGCGACGAGCACCACGTGCAGCCCAAAGTCATTTCCATCACTCAGTCTACCGAGATGGGCACGGTCTACCGTCCGGAACAGATCCGCGCACTGGCCGAGTTTGCCCACCAGCACGACCTCTACCTGCACCTCGACGGCGCCCGCATCGCCAACGCCGCCGCCAGCCTTGGCCAGACGCTGCGCCAGGCCACGCGCGACCTCGGCATCGACGTGCTTTCTTTCGGCGGCACCAAGAACGGCATCATGGGAGGAGAAGCCGTGGTCTTCTTCCGCCCGGAACTCGCGCACGACTTTCTGTTCTGGCGCAAGCAGTCCATGCAACTCGCCTCGAAAATGCGCTTCATCTCCGCGCAGCTCGGCGCGCTGCTCACCAACGGTCTCTGGCTGGTCAATGCTACTCATTCCAATCGCATGGCCAAGCTGCTCGAGCAGGAAGTCCGAAAGATTCCACCGGTGAAGATCGTCTACCCGGTCGAGGCCAACGGTGTGTTCGCCAAAATCCCGCGCCAGGCCATCGCCAGGATCCAGGACCGTTATTTCTTTTACGTTTGGAACGAGGAAGAATCGGTCGTGCGCTGGATGTGTTCTTTCGATACTACCGAGGAAGACGTGCGCGATTTCGCGAAGTTTGTCGCGGAGGCCGTGGCGCGCTAGTCCCAAGGCTGAGGGTGCAACGAGCCCTGAGAATGGAACCCTCAATGCAATCAGGCGTCGTCGCCAGAAGCTTGCTTTTTCCAGATGCTTTTACTAAATTTGCGCCATCCCTCACCCATTTTTCGAGCCAGCCGGGAGCTGGGATTCCAGGAGTTGTCATGAGTCAGAAGTGGTCTGCGTTGGCGGGTCTTTTGGCTGTCATTGTGGTTTCCGGCCTGCTGCTTAGCCTTTCCAGTTGTGCCCGCGACAAGCAGCTGGTGGCCATTACGATCCAGCCCGCCAGCGGGACGTTCCTTTCTCCAGAGGCGACTGGATCGATTCAGTTCACTGCCATTGGTAGCTATATTCATCCTCCGGTCTCGAGTGACATCACCAACCAGGTGACCTGGAAAAGCGACGTTCCTGGCATCGTCAATATCATTGCCGGCACGGTGACCACAACGGGAAGCGGCTGTGGAATCGCTAACATCTCGGCCAGCACCACCCAGGGAACAGGTCACAGCGGAAATCTCGTAATCGGATACGCGACGGTAACGGTGAACGATCCAACCGTTCTCTCCTGTCCTGGGGGCTCAGTGGGTCAGGGTTCCGTGCTCGTCGCCGTCAGCGGGAACGGGAAAGTCGTCAGCGTGCCTTCGGGAATCAACTGCCCCGGGACCTGCGGCGCCCTGTTTAGTATTGGGAACCAGGTTGTGCTGAACGCGACGCCGGGCTCCGGTGCTACAACGGTTCTTTGGGGTGGGGCGTGCATGGGAACAACCGGCAATAGCTGCGCCGTCCTGGTCGGCATCAAACCCGTCACTGCCACCGCGACATTTCAGTAGCAACGTTGAAACACAAACCGCCTGCCTATAGACCCTCGAGCATCTTCCCCAGCGTCGACTTGTGCTTCTCCCGCTTCTGCTTAGTCCGATCCGGAACCACCTGCGTGGGCCGGGGTGTCCCGATCCTCTCTCGGGCCATCTCCTTCACCGCCGTCACCGCCCGAAAGCGTTTGGATTTCTTTTTCTTCACCATCGAACGACCCCGTCCAAGTTTACCCGGGAAACCTAAGAACTCCTTCGGTTCGACTCAGTCTGTGCAATAATCCCATAGCGAAAGCAACTGGTAATTAGGTGCCCTGGTCAACGACCGGGGACCAATGACGAACGACGTTCCCCCATGGAAGAGCGCGAATTCTTCGACGAGCGTCCCGACAAGAAACCGGCCAATCTCAACTGCCCGCACTGTCACCAGAGTGCGGAATATGAGATTAACTGGATCGTCCGCACCAAGAAGCGCAGCCTCCCGCCGCGTGCCGACGACCGCGACCGTGCTCGCTTCGCGAAGGCCCGTTCCTACATGCTTCGCAAAGACGATGTCATGATGTGTAAGAACCTCCGCTGCCGCAAACGCTTCGACATCACATCCGTCCAGTCGGTTGCTTTTCTCGACTAGGGCACTCGACTCGACACGCGTTGTTGACCTGCCATGCGTCGTGGCTTCCATTCATCCCTTCCAATCTCGCTCCCCTTGCTGTGGTGAATATTTTTGCCCCATTCGCTCTTGTCACTCTAGTGTGTGCTGATGTCCCAACATGCGCGGGAATTATTTATAATGCCCAGTTTGCCCTACGTCCTCGGGCCCTCTTGAGGGGGAGCCCGTTACAGATCGGCCGCGGTCTCTGCGGCAGGAGTCATGTGTGAAAATCCTGGTGTGCATAAAGCAGGTTCCGCAGAAAGATGCGCCCTTGAAGTTAAACGAGGCGGGAACCTGGATCCGCGAAGACGTTTCCTACGAGGTGAATGAGCCCGACGCCTACGCGCTCGAGGAGGCGCTCCGCCAGAAGGAGAAGCACGGCGGCGAAGTGGTAGTGATCACCTCAGGCCCGGCTCGCGCCGGCCAGGTGCTGCGCGAAGCGCTGGCCAAGGGCGCTGACCGCGCCATCCACCTCGAGGACAATGCTTTCGTCGGACTCGATGCCTACAGCACCGCCCGCGCCTTCGCGGCCGCCATCAAAGACGAGCCGTTCGATCTGATCTTCACCGGCCTGCAGTCTGACGACTACGGGTACGCGCAGACGGGAGTGATCCTTGCCGAACTGCTCGGCTGGCCGCACGCTACCATCATCATGCAGATCGAGAAGAACGATGCCGGCATCCGCGTAAAGCGAGAACTTGAAGCCGGATACTTCCAGTTCGTCGACATGCCGCTGCCCGCAGTACTGACGATTCAGTCGGGCATCAACAAACTGCGTTATGCCACGCTGATCGGCATCAAGCAGGCGAAAAACAAGCCGCTGCGCAAAGTCACACTGGGAGAAGTCCAGTCGGCTTTGGGAGAAAACCTGCAGAAAATCGAGCGCCTGTATATTCCACAGAAGACGAAGAAGACCGAAGTGATTCAAGGCTCGCCGGGAGAGATTGCCAAGAAGCTGACCGACAAGCTGCGCAATGAAGTGAGAGTGATCTGAACAGCGTTGCGCGGGCGCCCTCGCCCGCGGCCGTTGCTTGTGGCCAAAGGGTTGGAGCAAAGAGCTAAGGCCTGATACCTAAGACCTGAGATCTGAGACCTGCTTTTATGATTCTCGTCATCGTCGAACAACGTGAAGGCAAGCTGAACCGCGTTTCCTGGGAAACCATCGCCGCCGGACAAGCGATCGCCGCTGAAACCGGTTGGCCGCTTGAAGCCGCTGTCGCAGGCTCGAAGGTCGGAGCCCTCGCCGCGGAAATTGCTGGGAAAAGGGTCGCAAAAGTCTACGCGATCGAGAATCCCAACCTTGAACCCTACACTCCTGACGCCTTCGCAGCAGCGCTGAAGGGGTTCATCATCGCAAAACAGCCAAAGCTCGTGCTGATGCCCCACACCTACCAGGTGCGCGACTTCGTGCCCAAACTGGCCACGGCCATGGGCCGCTCGGTGATCAGTGACGCCATCGGCTACAAGAAAGAAGGCGACAAGCTAGCCTTCACGCGCCAGATGTTCCAAGGCAAATTCGTGGCGGACGTCACCTTTACCGGGGAGTCACCCTGGTTTGCTACTTTCCAGAACGGCGCCTTCCGCGGCGACAAGGCCGAAGCGGGAGCCAGTGCAGCCCCGGTCGAGACGGTTGCGATCGAAATCGCCGCCGGTATAGTGCGCAACAAGCCCCAGGAAGTGTTCAAGGAAGCCAAGCAAGCCGTTGACCTCACCCAGGCCGAGATCATCGTGGCTGTCGGGCGCGGCATCAAAGAGCAGAAGAACATTGAGATCGCGAAGCAACTGGCCGAGGCGCTGGGTGGCGAGCTGGCTGCATCGCGCCCCATCTGCGACTCGGGCTGGCTCCCCATGGACCGCCAGATCGGCTCCTCGGGCCAGACCGTGGCCCCCAAGCTTTACCTCGCGCTCGGCATCAGCGGCGCCATCCAACACATCGTCGGCATGAAGGGCTCTCGTGCGATCGTCGCCGTAAATAAAGACAGCGAGGCGCCGATTTTCGAAATCGCCGATTATGCGGTGGTGGGAAATCTCTTCGACGTAGTGCCACCGCTGATTGAAGAGGTGAAGAAAGCGAAGGCGGGGGGCTAGCAACGGGCGCCGATCGGTTCTCCGCTTCGTGAAGCTGGCTAAGAATCTACCCTACATGCGTCACGTTTCGACCATCAAACTATGACCCTTGTTTTCCGTACTCCCCTTCAAAATATCGACCGCCCTCAGATGGAAGCCGACGTCGTCATCGTCGGCGGCGGCCCAGCGGGCATGGCCTGCGCACTGAGGCTATCGCAACTGATTGACGCGCACAACGCGAAGACCCCTGAGTCGCCCCTCAGCAAAGAGAACATCTACGTGCTCGAAAAGGCTCGAGAAATCGGCCAGCATTGCCTCTCGGGCGCTCTGCTTGACCCGCGCTCCATGCGCGAGCTGTTGCCCGGCTTTGAGAAAGAAGCTCCACTCGACGCGCAGTGCAACAAGGAAGCCGTCTACTTCCTCACTAAGAACGGAAAATTCAAGCTCCCCATCACGCCTCCGCCGCTGCGTGACCACGGCAACTACGTTATCTCCATCAACAAATTCACCAAGTGGCTGGGATCGAAAGTGGAACCGACCGGCATCACGGTATTCACCGGATTCGCGGGATCCGAACTCCTCTACGACGGCAACCGCGTCGCCGGGGTCCGCACCGACGACAAAGGCGTCGACAAGCAGAACCAGCCGAAGTCTAACTTCGAGCCCGGCTACGATCTGAAGGCCAAAGTCACCATCCTCGCCGAAGGCACCCGAGGTTCGCTCACCAAACAACTCATCTCCAGGTTCGAGCTCGCCAAAGACCGTAACCCTCAAACCTACGGCGTCGGCGTCAAGGAACTTTGGGAAGTGCCATCCGGCCGCATCGCCCCCGGAGAAGTCATCTACACCATGGGCTGGCCGCTCACCACGAAAGAGTATGGTGGCGCCTGGATTTACGGCTCAAACGACAACTTGGTTTCGCTCGGCTTCGTTACCGGCCTCGACTATCCCGACCCGCGCCTCGATCCCCAACACGTGCTGCAGCGCTTCAAGCAGCACCCGTTCATCGCCAATCTTCTCGCCGGGGGCAAGATGATCCGCTACGGCGCCAAGTCGCTGCCTTACGGCGGATGGTGGGCGATTCCGCCGGTCGCTGGCGATGGCTGGATGATCCTCGGCGACTCCGCGGGCTTCCTGAACTCCCAGCGGCTGAAGGGAATTCACCTGGCCATCAAGAGCGGCATGCTCGCCGCTGAAACGGCGTTCGAAGCGCTGAAGAGCGGGGACTGTTCCGCCGCTGCCCTGGGAAAATTTCAGCAGAGCATCGAATCGAGCTGGATCAAAGACGAACTCTGGAAGGTGCGCAACTTCCACCAGGGATTCGAAAAGGGTTTTCTCTCTGGCCTCTTGCACGCCGGCCTGCAGCAGTTCACCGGCGGGCGCGGCCTGCGCAACCGGTACCCAGCCCACGCTGGCCACGAGCACATGGAGAAGCTCTCGCAGCTTCCCGCCAATGGTGGTGCCGACGCCCACCTGCTCGGCCCGGCCAAGGGCGACGGCAAGCTCACCTTCGACAAGCTGACCGACCTCTACCACTCGGGTACCAAGCACGAGGAAGATCAGCCGTCACACCTGATCATCCACGACACAAAAGTCTGCAACCACCGCTGCGTGATGGAATACGGCGGTCCCTGCCAGAACTTCTGCCCCGCCAATGTCTACGAGCTCGTCGACGACCCCACCCAACCCTACGGCAAGCGCATCAGCCTCAATCCATCGAACTGCGTCCACTGCAAGACGTGCGACATCGCCGATCCGTACCAGATCATCACCTGGGTGCCGCCCGAGGGCGGGGGCGGGCCGAACTATGATGGGATGTGAGGGCGGATACGCGCTGATCAGCTACGCCACCGCCGCCGAAGCCATATTCGGCGCCAGGGCCAGCACGCTGCCCGCGCCCTGGGTCAGCGCGTCGTGCAGGGCTTGCTCAGCGCGGTTCACCACTTCGGTCACGATGTCGACTGGATCGTAGTTGCTCCGCATGACTGCCTCTGCCAGGCCTGCGGTGAATGCGACAGGCTGGTCCTTGCCGGGCAGCCGCACGCCGGCGATGAGCTTGCGCAATTTCTCGACTGCCTGCAGGGCTTCCTTTTCCGCGGTGTCGCCCAGAATGATGGCTACCGTGGCCGTGTCATAGCGGAACGCGAGGTCGTTCGAGCGGATGTTGGCTGTGAAAAGTTGTCCGATCTGCTCCATGGTGGCTTCCACCGCAGGCTCGCCGAATTCCTTAATCAAGGCCGCACCCTTGCCGAAATGCATCAGCAGGATGGTCAGCGGTGTGGCTTGCTGGCTGGCCCGCTGCGCCTCGGCCAGCGATAGATCCAGGTACGAAGCGCGCTTGAGCAGTCCCGACTTCTCATCGGTCACCGACAGGTTCCGGACCAGCCGGCGCAAGCCCGCGTTGTTGAGGGCGATCACGACCTGCTCCGCTAGGGTCTTCAGAACGACGATCTCCGAGGGATGCCACACCCGTTCCGAGTTCTGCATGAACACCAGAATGCCGACGTGATCCTCGCCATCCATTAAGGGCAGGGCCAGCAGGGAAGTGACCCCTAGTTCAGCCAAAACGCGGCGCACCGGTTGTGCTTCGGGAGAGGTTAACGTGTCAGTGATGTTCACCGTGCCGCGGTTTACCGCCAGGTCCTGGCACGCGGCTACCACCGATGCCAAAGCCGAAGGTTCCGCGGCGGCCGTTCCATCGGCGTGAAACTCCTGCACTGCAGTCGGCGGCAAGCCGGGTTTGCGCATCGCTGCTACGCAGCGGGTCACTTTCCACTGGCTGCCCATCTCCTGCGCGGCCGTGGCCAGTACGTTGTTGGCGTTGTTCTGGTGATAGAGCTTGCGTGTGATCTCCGCCACGCGCGTAAAGCTGCTGACGTCGGCCTGTTCGCCGTTCACCGCAGCCGGAGGGGTCAGAGGCGCTGCCGGGGTCGGAGAAGGCACAGCTGGGGTGGGAGGGGATTGTGGGGCAGGCGCTGCTCCCGCATAGCGCGGCGTTACGCCCGCAGCCAGGTACAGTCTCTGCAAATCCTCGTTACGCTCTTCCTCGCGCGGAAACAGTTCCTGGATGCGCTGCAGCCGCTCCACCGCCTTTGAGCGCATGCCGTACTGCACCAGGATCTCGGCTTGGAGCATCAAGTCCTGCAACGCGGCGGCGCCGAGCGTGGGTTCTTCCACGCGGACGGCTTCCGGCACCGACTTGTTGAGCTGGCTCAGCCGCGAAGCGATGACCTTGAAGCGGTCGTCGGGAATTTTTCCCCGCAGCAACTCCAGCCGCTTCTGGTGCCCGCGCTCATAAGGATCGACATCAGCGGCACGATCGAGGCATTCCCCGGCTTTCTGGAAATTTCCCGTGCTCACGTACAGATCGAAGAGCTTCAACAGGGTCTGGCAGTAGTCGTTCTCGCGGTTGGAGGAGTTGAAGAGCTCGCTCAGAAACTCGAGCATCTCGGGCGAGGAGCGATGCCGCCCGACCAGGTCCTGCATGGTCGCGACAAACGAGCGCCGTTCCCCGCGGCGCCGCTGGAACAGTTCGAGCTTGCGGGCCAACGCGACCGCGTCGGTATCCTGCTGGCATTCGATCATCTGCCCGATCAGCGTGACCACCTGCTGGATGCGTCCGGGATTCTGTTCGAATAGCTGCCACACCAACGGCTCCGCCTCTGATAGCCGGTTGGCAGCGAGCAGTGCCTGGCTGTAGTTGTCGCGCAGCTCCGGCGAAGGATTGCCGGCAATCACGTGTGGCTCGAAAATGAAAATCGCCGCGCCAATCTGTCCTTGTGCCAGCAGGCTCTTGCCATAGGCCAGCGCGATGCGTGGATCGCTGGCATCTTCCCCGTAGGCATGCTCGATGTATTGCGAAGCGTCACTACCGGCAGCTTCTGCAAGTTCTGCTGTTTTCAGATACGCCGCCGCCGAGGTCTTGCTTTCTCCCAGTTGCGAGCACAGCTCGGCGAGGCGTAGGTAGTTGGCCTGCGTGGGCTCGAGGGTCACAATCCGGGTCAGCACCTGCAGCGCTTCCGCCTGCTTGCACTGCTTCAACAGGTCGTCGAGGGCGCCCTCGTAGGTCCCGATCGCCAGCTTCTTGTTGGAGTTCTCCAGGAGCTGCCCAAAGCGGAATTTCTGTTGCCATGTCGGGTTGCCGTGACGCGCGAGCTTTTTGTACGTCAGGCTGGCCCGGGTGGCATCGCCCGCCGTAATCTGCCGCTCGAAGAGTTCGCCCAGCAGCGAGACTGCCTCCGCCGTCCGGCTGAGGGACAGACACAGGTCGGCAGCCATCGACCGAACGTTGTCGTTCTCCGGATCTTCCAGCAGGACTTGGAGATATTCCTCGAGTGCGTCGCCGGTTTTACCCCGTTGCAGAAGCTTCTCCGCCTGCGCGACACGCTTCGCGATTTCGGCTCGATCGGGCATCGGGTAATGAGGGCAGTAACCTGCATGGTGATTCTAGGAGTCCCGGGTAAAGAGCAGCAATGCGGTAACGCGGGACCGCGGTTACGAAGGTCATTGGCGGGTTGTCTGGCTAGAACAGCGCTGGCTGCCGGCCTCTCTGGCTGCCAGCGGCTAGCTGCCAGCCCGTCGCCACATCCCGACCGATCTGGGCGCATTAACTTTTAGATAAACTTTGCGTTCTGGAGCCCTAGGATGCGCATTTAGAGGGTCGGATGATCCTGATCGTCCCCAAGCTCAATCGTCGAACCTGGTGCGTTCTAGCGCGATTTAGCTGGCATTTTATAACATGTTGTTTGGCTGTTTTTGGAATGCTGCCGCCGCAGGACGAACTTTCAACAATTTAGCTAATAGTGAATGAAAAGCTATTGTGTGACGCCCACCGCGACTTTGGGCGACGTTACGGTTCCGCCTCCCGATCCTGGAGCCGATGCCGTTGCGCTCAAAGTTGTCGGCGCGGGTGTCGGGGAAAGGGTCCCGATCGAGAAGGCCTGACCCGTGCAGGTCGTGGTTGTAGTCTTGTTGATCCCGGTTTCGGCAGCGTTGCTCGGATCGGCGAACGCCCAGGTCGCAGTGCTGCTGATATCGACTGAGCCAGGTTGCGCGATGGCCTGCAGACAGAATGGTGTACCGCTGCTCGCGGAAACGGTCTGCGAGGACGGTGTTACTGCGATGGACGTGACCGCTTGAGCGACCTGCACGGAGGCTGATCCCTGAACGGTCCCGCTCGTTGCGGTGATGGTGGCGCTGCCCATGCTCACACCAGTGACAAGACCGCTTTTGGAAACGGTGGCGACGATTTGATCGCCGCTGCCCCATAGGACTTTCCCGGTAATGTCCTTCGGCACTCCGCCCTGATCATAGGTGCCGAGAGCCTGCATTTGCAGCGTATTCCCAACCAGGATCTGCTGGCCCGCTGGCCCGACATTGATCGCGGTGAGGACGGGGTCGACGAAGAACCCGTTGCAGCCAACCGCCGCAGCGAAACCCAGTAAAACCGCAAACGAGACAAGCACTTGGAGCTTGCGAGGCGTACTCAACATAACTGGACAAACCCTCGTCAGTGAATCCGTTATCAGGACGATTCAGGGGTTGAGAAAATTGTAGCAGACCGTTACCGCGGCTTCGCGCATGTGTTGAATCAGAGGGACCCGTCAGTAACTAACTGAATCCCGGCCGACGATGCAATTACAACAGCAAATGCCTTCCAGCCGGTTGCGTCGAACAGAGCAATCCCGCCCGCGACGATATAATCGCGGCTCACGATCCTCCATGATAGAACGACGCCTGTTTCACAGCTTGCAGACAAACCTTCTGACCCTGAACCTTTTGACAACGCTGGCTCTGGCGGGGCAAACCGGACCTCCGGTGAAGGGCCAGGCCGTCGGCCACGCTTCAGCGTCCGCGGTTTGCGCTTCGTGCATTCGCGCCAACATGGACTACCTGGCCTCGGACGAGCTTCGCGGACGGGGCAGCGGTACCCAGGACGAACTCAAAGCGGCGACCTATGTGGGCGAACAGCTCAAGAGGTATGGAGTGGAACCCGCTGGGGACGACGGCACGTACGTCCAGAAGGGGATCATCGTGCGCGAGAAGCTCAAGGCCGTGCCCGTCTTGCACTACATGACGCCCGGCGACGGGATCCCTGCCCAGACCATCAATTGGACCCACGGCCAGGAAATACTAGCGCTCAGACTTGGAGCATCCGATTTCCGAGGACCGCTTCGCCGGGTGGACACCGAGCGCTCGAAAGCGGCCGGAGGGGGAAAAGCCGGGGCGGCTGAAGATCCGGCTCAAAAGCAGTCTCTGGCCGGGGCGGTTGTACTGCTCCTGGGCAACGACCGCCCGAAGCTACAGGCGGAGACGTTTTCCGTGATTGAGGCTGGTGCCGTCGCGGTGCTGGTGACGGCCTCGCCCGATCTGCTCAAGCGGTGGGACGAAATCGGCAAGGAATTGCCGAAGCTGCCCCCAAAGATCGGAGGTCGGCCAGCTGGGCTGGGTGCTGGCACTCTCAACCTGTTCGCCGTGAATCCGGAGGCGCTGACGAAGCTGGCAGACATGCCCGACGGCATCATGTTCTATTTCGAAGCGGCGCTGCGGCCAGCGGAAAACAGCTACACCTGGAACGCGGTGGGCAAGCTTTCAGGAGGCGATCCCGTGCTGGGCAAGAACGCGATCGTGCTCGGCGCGCACCTCGATCACTTGGGCGTGGGCAAGCCCGTTAAAGGCGATTCCATTTACAACGGCGCGGATGACGATGCCTCGGGCACGGTGTGCGTCATGGAGTTGGCACGGGCTCTCGCTGCCGGGCCCAAGCCGAAACGCACCGTGATCTTCGCCCTGTTCGGCAGCGAGGAGTTGGGCGGATATGGGTCGACCTGGTTCGAAGAGCATCCCCCGGTCGCGTTGACCGACATTGTGGCCGACCTCGAGTTCGAAATGATCGGCCGGGCTGATCCCATGTATCCCAGCGACGTGTTGTGGCTGAGCGGATGGGAACGGTCGAACCTGGGTCCAACGCTGGCCGAGCACGGCGCGAAGTTGGTCGCCGACAAGCGTCCCGACCAGCACTTCTTCGAACGCTCGGACAACTATGTCCTGGCAAAGCAGGGGATCGTGGCGCAGACTGCGTCGAGTTTTGGCCTGCACGCTGACTATCATCAGCCGACTGACGACCTGGCACACATCGACTTCAAGCATATGACCGAAGCGATCGGATCGCTGATCGCTCCGATCGAGTGGCTGGCGAACTCGGATTTCAAGCCGGCGTGGAAGGCCGGGGGACGGCCCTAGTCGCCCGTCGCTGGTCGTCAGCGAGACAAGCAATCAGGATTCAGCAGCATTCAGCATGAGTGCGTGATTTATATGGCTCGTTATCAACTTGCTCGCGTTTGTGGGCATGCCACTCAGCTGCCGACGAATGACGACTAGCTACTGACGACTGCTTTCCTCCCCTGCAAGTTCAGCCTCCAGTAATCAAGCACAAACGGCGGATCGTCTGTGGCAGCTTGACGAGTGAGCTCGGCGAGGAAGTTCTCTCGACTGGCAGAGTCGGGGATGCGCGGCAGGTGGTTGCGGAGAATCACACTCTCGACGAATCGCTGGTACTCGATTTCGTTGGGAAAGCTGGTGGGAGCTTCTTCAAGGCTGGTCTCCACTTCGGTGAATCCCGCGAGACGCAGGCGGCCAGCGGCCGTTTCCGCGTCCGAGAATTCCCAGGGAAAGGGGTAGTCGACAAAGTACTTCGCGTAGGCCGGGGATTCGATCAGCGCATGCACGCGACCAAGCAGCCTGGCGAGGTTGCGACCTCCACCGCATTGGGCAATCAGCCAGGCTCCCGGGCGCAAAGCACGATAGAGGTTGCGGAACAGGCGGTCGTGGTCGAGGACCCAGTGGAAGGAAGCGGTGCTGAAGATGCCGTCAAATTCGCGGTCAAACGCGAGCTCGAGCAGGTCGCAGCGGACGAACTGAACGCGCGCGCCAAAGTCGGGCTGCAGATAGTCGCGGGCGGCGTCAATCATATTTTGGGAGACGTCGAGCGCGAAGACCTGGCCGTGGGGCAATGACTCCAGCAGGTCACGCGTAAGCCGGCCCGTGCCGCAACCCGCGTCCAGCACGCGTTCATCCCCGCGCAGGGACACGCGCGCCAGCACTTTCTTGCCCCAGCTCACCTGGGGAGCTGAGATCCGGTGATAGAGGGAAGCGTTCCATTCTTGGGTCATGGGCCAGCCTTCAGTCGCCAGTCGTCAGTCTTCAGCGCAAAAGAGCAGATTCTCGCGGCCTTGAAGAGAACACTTGGCATTTGGCAGTCAGCACCTAGCCAGCGGAGGTCCGTGGAGTTGGCGAATTGCCGACTAAGGCATTCGCGTCAAATTCCGTCGCGTTCGTATTTCTTGGGGGAAACTTTGATTCAAAACGTATCCGTGGCAAAATGCCAAGTGCTTCGCCGCTGGCGACTAGAGTTTCTTCTTCCCCGCACGTGCAATGCGCTCGTCGATGGGCTTGCGGCCGGCGAAGCCTTCCTCGGGGGAGTGCCAGTGCGTGATCTTGGGCTCGCCCAGCTTCCAGCAGAGTAGGACGATCTCACCTTCAACGCGGCACGGGAAGTCGAGCAGTCCGATGTCGATGTCCTTGACTTGGACCCCGGTGGCGTGAATCTCAGCGACCGCGTCCTTGGCGCGCTGCACGGCACGTTCGCGCTCCGCCTTGCGCCGGGCGACCGTGACCACGTTGACCAGGGTGCCGCCATTGAGAAAAATCCGCTGTGACAGAGACTGGAGTTCCCCGTCGACCTCCTCGATCAGCTTCTTGCTGTTGATCGCGCTCCGCAGCAGGGATTCCAGTGTAGGAAGCAGCCTTTGTGCATCTTGCAGGGTGAAAGTCCGAGTGGCCATTTGACTCTATTCTAATGCATGGCCGGGTCGACCCGGAGGGCTGAGGCGTAAGGGGCATCCGCTAAGCGGCTCAACGTTTTACGGTCCTCCTGTAGAGCCGGATCGTCGGACCCTCGGATCTTGATCGGTGACCTTGATCACACCGCCTCTCACCGGGGTTTGTGATACAACTTCCTGTGATCCGAATGCACGTCTCGGGTGCGAAACCAAACGCCATTCTTCTCTCGGACGGGTTTCCGTGCTGAGAGCCGCCTTTATTTCTCTTTCCGAAAGCCGGTCGCTGCGCGGGGTTGCTGAACGGTCCTCCATCGGCCAGCGCCTTTCCAGCCGCTTTGTCGCCGGCAACCACGTCGAAGACGCGATTCGCGTTGCGGCCAGCCTGAACAAGCGGGGCATCGGCGTAACCGTCGACAATCTTGGGGAGAACGTAACCAATGTGGAGGAGGCGCGCGCCAGCGCGCAGCTTTACCACCAGATGCTCGACCGGATCGCCGCCAACAACTTGGAAGCCAACGTGAGCTTGAAGCTCACGCACATGGGGCTCGATGTCGACGAGCAGTTGGCCCGCGACTTAGTAACCGGGCTGGTGCAGAAGGCGGCGAGCATGAGCCCGCCGAACTTCGTGCGCGTCGACATGGAGGGTTCCCCCTACACGCAACGCACGCTCGACTTTGTGCATGAGCTGCATCGCATGCCCGGACATGCCAAGCGGGTGGGCGCGGTCATTCAGTCCTACATGCTGCGGGCGGAAGATGATGTGCAGAAGCTGCTGGCCGATGGCATCCGCATCCGCCTGTGCAAGGGAGCCTACAAAGAACCGCCGGAAATCGCCTTCCAGAAGAAATCGGATGTCGACGCGAATTACGTGAAACTGATGAAGATCCTGATGAAGAGCGGGATCTATCACGGCCTCGCCACGCACGACGAGAACATCATCAAGCAGGCGAAGGACTTTGCGATTCGCGAGAAGATTCCGCGAGACGCGTTCGAGTTCCAGATGCTGCACGGGATTCGTCGCGACCTGCAACAGGGCTTGGTGCGGGATGGCTGGAAAATGCGGGTGTACGTTCCGTTTGGAACGGAGTGGTATCCCTACTTCATGCGGCGGTTGGCGGAACGTCCGGCCAATGTGTTCTTCCTGGCTAGGAACTTGCTGCGAAGTTAGCTCGGGTGGCCTAGAACGTCAGATGTTCCAGTGTGGGTGAGGGTTTCCTGAGCCCTACTCCTGCGGGGGACGCGGCACTGACGCCTCCGCCGGTGCCAGCGGAAGCTTCGTGGTCTCGCGTAGCATGTTTCGCTCCTGATCGGAGAACATGCCCTTAAAGCGGTCCGACTCGAGCACCCTCTCGCGCTGCTCGGGCGGCATGCTCCGCAGATCACCGATCGCAGTCTTCATCATTTTTCTGCGCTCTGGTGACAGCTCCTTCCACTGCGAATTCAGTTGACGTGCTTGTTGCTTCTGCTGAGGAGTGAGGTGCTCCCAAACTTCCACACGGTTCAACCGCTGCTGCTGTTCCTGTGGAGACAGGCTATTGAAAGTGTGCAGCCGGTTGACTAATTGCCGCTGCTGCTGAGGAGGAAGCTTGCGGAACTGCGGGTCGTTCTGTAACGCCTTCTGCTGATCGGCGAGCGGCAGGTCGCGGTGCGCACGCAGCCAGTCGCCTCCGTGCTTCTGCCCGGCAGCCGGAGGTCGAGGCACTTCCCGCGCTGGAGTGCCCGCTTGTGGCGGTCGAGGCACCTGACGTCCTTGCGCAGTGGAAGCTGCGCGGGACTCGTTCCTCTGCGGGGAGGCGGCAGGAGGTTGTGCGACCCGGTGCTCGTGCTGAGCAAAGTTTGGCGCTGGACCTCGGGACTGTCTTGGCGCCGGAGGCCGCGGCACCTCGCGCGGTTGTCCTTGCGCGTAGGAAGGCGGCGTCGCTACTCTCCGCTCGGTCTGTGCGGGAGCATGTGCGTCCTCGCGGCCCATGCCCTCGCGTTGGGGAACGTATGCGGGGCGAGCCGGTTGTGAACCAACAGGCCGCGCCGGGAAACCTCCGCCGTAGGACCGCTCAGTCCGGACGCTTTGCTTGGGGAAAGCGTGCTCCTGGCGTGGCGGCCGAGGCACTTCGCGGTGGTTCGCCGGTCTTTCTGCCCTCTGTTGTTGCTGATCGCGGTGTTGTCCAAAGACGGCCGAACACAGCAAGAGCCCCAACAGAGCTCCTGCAGCAACACTCCCCGATTTGGACTTTCCCGCGATCACTTCTCGGCCCCCTAAGCCGAAACTGCAAATTGCTTACGGCGTCTCCTGGTCCGCATCGACGTCAGGCTGCACTTGCAGGTCGTCGAGCAGATCAAAGTTTGCGTACAGGTCTTCGTTCTTCTCCAGCGCCTGCAGATCGCCGACTGCGGTTCCGAGAGCAACACGCTGTGACGTGTTCTTTCCCCCTGTCCCTGTGAACCACCGGATCCCTCCCGCCATCATCATGATCATGGCCAGCGCACCCGCCAGTACGGGCAAGCGGAACCACGAGAGCCATGCCGCCCGCTCCGGCTTGGCGCGTTCCTCGCGCATGCGCGCGGCCAGCCGCGTGTTGAAATAGGGCGAGGGTTCCGGCCCTTGCCACTCATCCAGCAGCGCCATGGTCTTGCGCATGTCTGCCAGCCTCGCCGCGCAGGCCGTACATCCACGCAGATGCTCGTCCAGGGATGGGGTCGACTCCCCCGCGCCGGCCGCTACATCCAGAATTTGATCTTCCATCTCTTCGCACTTCATGGTTCCACTTCCTCTTACACAAAAGCTTTCAGTTGTTCGCGCAGCGTTTCGTAGGCGCGGAACAATAAGGACTTCGTCGCCGACTCGCTCAACTTCAAGACATCCGCGATCTGCCGGTAGTCCATCTGCTGGTATTTATGCATGACCACCGCCATGCGCTGCCGCTCCGGCAGCCCCTGCACCTTGGCACGGATCGCTGCCATGCGCTCGCGCCGCAGGATCGACTGCTCCGCCGTTAGGGAGCTGTCGGCGACGTCCATGGTGGTGCCGGTCCCTTCGTCCGGTTCATCCAGGCTGGCGGTTTTTTCTGGTCGTTCGTTGCGCGTATCGCGCGCGTAATTCACGGCCAGATTGGTCGCAATGCGATACAACCAAGTCGTAAACTTCGCGCTGGCTTCATAGTTAGACCGCGACCGGTACACCCGCAGGAACACTTCCTGCGCCAGGTCTTCGGCCGCCGCCGCATTATGCGACATGCGGTACATAAAGCCGATCATGGCGCGGCGATATTTCTGCACCAGGTACTCGAAGGCCGACTCGTCGCCGGTCTTCACACGGAGCATGATCTCGGCGTCAGTCATGCCGGCCGCCCAGCCTGTGATCGGCGCGGCAGTTTCGGGTATGGGCTGGGATCCGACCGATCCCATTGCCAGCAATCCCCGATCGAAGGCCACGCTGCTCACATCAGTATCAACCCCGTCCGGGTCAGAAAGTTGCACGTCCTGTCCGTCCGGGAGGTCGGCAGAAGTGCCTTTTTTTGTCCGATTTGCAGGCGGTCGCGAGGGATCGGGGGGCTGCGCCATGGGGACTCTGATCGAAATTCGGGGGAACGCGCGCCCGCCCGAGCCAGGCGAGCCGCCCCAGTGCCACTCCGCCAAGGCTACCACGCTCGGCAGGCAGGGGAGAATGCCTTGCGTTGTCACAATATGCCTGCCCAGGACAGACGCCAAACGAGCTCGGCCCCAGTTTGCCTCCTTTCTGCCGACGTTCTATGGAACATTTCGGTGTTCGTGATCAACCCTGGCGGCGGCGCCGTTCAACCGGCATGCCAACCGCAGCGGATGCCTAGCGATTTCGGCAGGCACACAACCTGTCGACCATCTTCAGCCAGAGGTCGTGCAGGTCATGCGGGAGGTCGGCATTGATCTGAGTTCTGCAAGACCGCAACTGCTCACGCACGACCTTGCCCAAACCGCGTCGGTTCTTGCTTGCCAAGCCAAGGGGCGAACTTGGGCCGCGGAAGTGAAATCGTTGCCGGCTGAGAGGAAACTTCTTCCGACTGACTCCCCCAAACGCGGATCGAGCCGCACCCCACTTGCCGCTAGTTCGGTGGTGTCATCGGGTTCCTTATAGCGAGACTTCTCGTTGAGCGCTTTGCTACCGCGGAGGGGTCCAGGAGGCATTTTGTTCGTGCTTCTTATCTCCGGTCTCACCGTGCTTTGCACGTTTGTGGGATTCATTGTGGCTTGTTGGCGACTTCGGGCCTGGCGCTAAGAACGCGACCCGACGGGCCTCAGTTTGCATTCCGATCGGTGATCGCCCTACGGCGCAACTTTGTGGGCCGCTAGCTGGGAATCGGCGTTGGAGGACTAGAGACCGGGCCCGTTGGATTGCGCAGCTGGGTTCCGCAGGAGGGACAGTAGATGTCGTTTACCCCAACCGAGCGCTGGCATTGCGGGCAACTCGGGCCTAGCTTGTAACGGCAGTGAGGGCAGAAGCTGAACCCAGCCTGCGCGACATGGCCGCAGTGTGGGCAAACGCTTTGCAATGGGAGCCGCAATAAGAAGTAAAGAATGATGCCCAGAGCGTTGGGAACAACAATAGCCAGAATTGTCCAAAGAGTCGGGCTCATGTCGCGGCGCTTGGCATCGCGGTTGATATAGCCGATTAACAACAAATAACAGCCACCTAAAATTCCGGCCAGTAGGCCGAGCAACGGCCGCCCCCACGCCGGTATTGGATGAGGCTCTGGGTGTCGAACCACAGCGATATTGAAAAACCACTGCGCCGCAACGAACGCAACGCAAGCCAGGATCCATGCCCAGGCCGGAATAATTTTGATTTCCGTCACCAGTCTAGTTTGAGTCTCTTCTTTCGCTAGCATAGATTTGCCCATTTTCTGATCACCATTGCCCTGACCCCTGTGTGTGGCTCTTCACATGCGTGCCGCGAGCCAACAACACCACGCTTACCACGAGTGCCGGTGCGATAAAGAAAACCAGGAAACCTGCTTGCCAAACCAGAGCAGAGACTCCGGCCTGCTCTCCCATCCAGGCAAACAAGCGCCACAGGAGCGGCAGGGTCAGTGTTGCGGTGAGCCCTACGCCCAAGCAGGCCATCCCCACCAGCCACATGCGCTCCCGAGTCTCGCGAAGCCTGGCGGCATGGAAGCGCACCCGCAACTGCGTAGCTCGCACCAAGCGGGCATCAGCGGCTACGGGAAGGGAGCGCAAAGCGCGAACCATCTGGGCCGCGCCTTCCGCATAATCACGACAGGATGCGCACTCTCCGAGATGGTTCCGAAGCCAGACTTGTTGCGCATCCGAAAGAGCATCACCCAGAGCGATTAGCTCCCGCGCCTCGCCATGTGTGTCTCGCGTCATGCCTGTGCTCCCTTCAACCGCGACATCAGCAGGTTCAATCCGCGATACAGCCGCGACTTCACCGTGCCCACCGGAGCTCCGGTCACCGTGGCAATCTCCTCCAAAGCCAGCCCCTCCTGGAAGCGCAATAGGACCGTTTCGCGATAGTCCACTGGAATGCCGAGCAACGCAGTACTGATGCGCTCGGCCTGCTCGTGCTGCGCCACAACTTCCCAAGCCAGCGGCCGGGTGTCGGCTGGTTCCGCTGGGGCGTTCCCTTCGTCTTCCATCAGCCCATCCAGGCTGACTGGACGTTGCTTCCGCAAATAATCGATGGTGAGATTTCTTGCCACCGCATAGAGCCAAGTAATGAATTCATGTCTACCGTCATATTGATGGCCGCGTTCCAGCACGCGAATCCATGTTTCCTGGAAGAGGTCCTCCGCCAGTTCACGAGTTCCCGCGAGGTATACCAGATACCGTAGCAGTCGGTGTTGATACTGCTCGATAAGACGGCCCAGCAACTGCGGATCGCGTCGGCGAAGACCGCGAGCAATTGCTCTGGCCTCGGACTCCATCTCGATCATGAGGAAATACGCCGCGGCGTTCATGCTACCGGATATACGGGTGAGCACCTAAAAAAGATGCAGGGCGCGGTGGCCGGCCCTTCTGAAACTTTTCATGCCCGTGCATCGTAGAAGCGTAAGGCCAGGTAAAATTGCGATGAAAACCTCTTTGACAGTGCTTGTGCTTGTCCTGCTGCTGCTGAGCATTCTGGCTGGGTGCGCGCCGGGTCCTAACCCATCCAAGAAAATAGTGAGTGAACAGGGCGAATCCGCGGGCTTCTGGCTCGGTCTCTGGCAGGGCTTTATTGCGCCGTTTGTGTTTGTAGCCTCGTTATTTAAGGGCGACCTCAATGTCTACGAGGTCCACAACAATGGATCCTGGTACAACTTCGGCTATCTATTCGGCCTGGCCTGTTTCTTCAGAGGGGGCGGCAACCGGACATCACGGCGGCTTTTACAGCAACCTTAGCGCGGCGCAAAAATAGACGACTGAATCCTCTAACCCGAAAACTGTCAAGAGACGGGCTTGTGGGAAGTGCAAGACAATGTTCCCCGTCCGACCGGTTCCCCGTCCGACCGGGAAGATGCATGGTGGGACACGCAGTGTGCCAGTTGTGTGCAGAAGTTCGTCCCGGCGATACGGCGAGTGAAAATCTCCGCGGGCGTTTGCGCATCCAAGCGCACTAAACGCATTGTTCTGCAAACGTAAGAGCTTAGCTGTCGGGCCTAGCGCATCACGGTGCAGAAAAGAGCACCCGTCTTTTGGGCGACTCTAGGGACGCCACGAATACGTGTACTTCACAACAAAACGATGTTGGTAGAACTCGGTCGGATTTGTGGCTGCCAAACTCGCAAACTGCTGGCCTGCCGTGTAGATCACATAGAGATCGCTGTCGGGGCGGTAATTCCAGCGCAGGCGAATGTTGGCGCTCACCGCCTGTGCATTGGCTGTGTCTACCTGAACCACAGTCGAGAGCGACAGAAACCTGGAGAACGCGTAATCTGTTTCGAGCGCACCAAATACGACGGAAAAGTCGCCACCGGAAACCGGCAACCTGAACCGGTTCCAGTGCGGGTTCATGCTCATCGACAGGCGTTTGTTCGCCCGGTATGTCGTACCGACCCGGAACTCGTTCAGGGTACCGTTGTAGTAGCTTCCAAACCTTTCGAAGAACTTCAGAGTCAGCCGCCGATCCTGCGGGGATCCGTAGGTCAACTGATGCCGAGTCCAATTATAGACGCCGACTGGAATGTTAACGTTCTTGTAGATGTTGAACGGAGTTGTCAACCGCTGCGCAAACACATCCACAATGTCGTCGTCAGTGTAGGAACCATTGTGAAATTCAGCTCTGAATGTAGTTTGCCATTCCTGCGTCTGCACCGCACCGTGGGTGTCGGGCGCATGAAACAGGAATCCTTCGAACTGGAGTTCCCGAATCCCTGCTAATTCCGGCCTTCTCTTGATCGCTGCGTCCACAAAATCGCACACGCAATCGCTTCTCTCCAGAAAACCTACCTCCGGATTGAAGTTTCGCCCAACCTTCCGGTGTTCCGCCTGTATGTCTAGCCAGTTGGACCGAAAGCTCACCCCCGCCCCGAGGTTTGTTTGCCCGCTTGAAACCCCCGTAGTCCTGGTCTGGGCTGCAAAGCCGTTCACCACCAGGTTCTTGAAGAGTACAAATCGCCCATCCATTCCAGAAGTCTGGTTGTAGCTAGACCCGATTTCTCCCGACCGCTTGTCGATGCCCATAACACCCAAGTACGAACCAGTTCCCCAGAGTGACCGCTTGACTCGCAGCACCGCGAAGTTCGCCCAGGGGTTCGGCCCCGACGAACGCGTCTCGACGTCCATTGCGCCGATCTCAAACCCTTCCAGCGATCCAGTCACCTTGCCGCCGCCATTGATCGGGACCTGTTGCCCGGTGACCGGATCAATTCCAATTTGGCGGCTGAAGAAAAGCTGGTCGCCGGTCTCCCCGATGCTCATGGGAAAAGCGAAGACCCCAGCATTCTCAAGGAAGAACTGACGCTTCTCCGGAAAGTACAGCTTGTAGGGTGTGAGGTTGAACTGTTGAACATCGACGTCGCGGTCAGCGAAATCCGTATTCCCCGTCAGGTTTGCAACTAGGTTGGACCGTAATCCGATCTTTATATCGACGCCCCCCGTGTGTAACGCCGTAGTTCCCGGCTTCAGGCCGCTCTCGGTCGCGTTCGGAGGTAGGTGATTGAAGCCCACCAGACCGTACGGTTTGATGATGAATAACCGCCCGCTCCCAATGTTCGTGATTCCGTGCAGTTCTCCGGCTTCGCTGATCTTGTTTGCCCCGAACGTCCGCCGCCAGGCCGACCACAAATCTTCCTCATTCTTCCGCCGAATGAATCGCTTGAAATTTATTCCCCAGACCACGTCTTGCGATCGCATGAAGTTGAGGGTCGCAAACGGAATCGCTACTGTGGCCGTCCAGCCGCCCATATCGATCCGTGCCTCTGATGTCCACACCCCGTCCCATCCCGGGTCGCCATCCTGAATCTCCCCGCTTTGCTCGTCTGTAATGAGGGCATCTCTCTGCGTACCGAGCGGATTGATCTGAAATACGTAGGCATTTCGTCTGTCATGCCGGGAATCGATCACAATTTCAAAATAGTCGTCCAGTTCCTGCGTAACGTCACGCCTGAGCTGAGTTGCTACCGGACCGGTAGCGTCGGAGTCGTGACACACAATTCCAAAATAGACTTCGTTGTGTGTGTAGATGACCCGTACCTCCGTCCGCTCTGTCGAAGGGTGTCCCTCATACGGTTCCCGCTGTCTGAAGTCCGTAATCGGTAACGCCAACTGCCAGAGCGGATCATCGAGACTGCCGTCGAGCCGTGGAGCCCGATCCACCCGTACCGCTTGAGCTATGAGTTGGGTATCTTCCGGATTCGGTGTGACCTGAACTCCCGACTGTTGGCCAAGCCCCAGCTGGCACAAGGCAGCACCCAATAGCAAGCCTCCGATGAGACCTGCATGAGCTTTAAGGTACCCGAACACAAGGACAATATACTTAAGGCTGCCTGAAGGTCGGATGAAATCTCGAAGACGAGACCAATGCTTTTTAACAAGCAGCACGGTTTGTGGATGCGAGGCGCGCGTCTTATCGTTCCTCAGGAGGGCGCAGATTTCGGAATGAGCGATAGAGCAACAGGTCGTAGCTGATCTTGCATCCGCTGCCAACCACCAAGGGAGCGGAGAAGGCGATACTCTGCATGAAAAAACCTGCGACTGCTGAACCTGCAGCCCAGAAGACGTTGCGTGCCAAGTTCGTGATACCGCTCGCGAATGTTCTTTCACTCACGCTGACGAGAGCGGCCACGTAGGACTGCCGGGTCGGTACATCCATCTCGACCAGTGCTTCGCGACAAAGTAAGAGCACCACGGCTATCTTGAACGAGGGCGCGAAAGGTACGGCAATTAGGAACAAGCTCGACGGAAGATGGGTGAAGAACATAGTATTGATGAGGCCAATGCGGCGGGCAAGCCAAGCCGCACCCAGGTGGGAAGTGGCGTTTAGAACGCGTATGAAAAAGAAGAGAAGACCCAGACTTCCCTCAGAGGCTCCGAAGCGCCGATAGAACCAATACGCGAGCAATGCATCGGCGAGAAGACCGCCGCCGAAGGCGTCCAGCGAGAACAGCGTGGCAATCCTGGTGAGAACAGTTTTGCCTGCTGGGGAGACATGTGCCTGATGAAGGTCAAGAGCCGGAGCATTTGCCACCTCAACCACCGGTGACAACAATAAATAAAGTAGCCCTGTGAGGAGAGTCACTCCTGCGTAGCCAATGAAGACGATCTGATACGAGCGCGCGAGAGCTAACCCTTGCCACTTCGCAAGAATTGGTGGGAGTCCGGCACCGAGCGCCCCAAGCGCTCCACCTATATCAAGAACAACGTTATACCAAGCCAAAGTCCAGGTTCTTCGATCGTCAGAAATCAGCCCTGGAATGATTGCCTGTTCCAGCGCAAACGCTGGTGATCGGTCGGTTCCCATTCCGTTGAACATCGCCACAAACGCCAGCAACAAGAGAAGAGGGAGTGGTGGTGTCATCGCCAAGGCGATGCCTGCGATCGAGCTAAGCAACGAGATGTAGAGTAGAGTCGATCTCCGGCCGAGGCGATCCGCTCGGAGACTCACGATTAGTGTGGCCAGGGCTGCACCGGCGAGCCCAGCCCCTATTGTCAGGCCGATGTCTAAAGACGAGAGTCCTCGACGGAAAAGATAGACGCCAACGACAACCCCGGACAGCCCGACGCAGACAGAGCGAAGGAAGGCTGCCGCATTGATAAGGAGCAGGTCCCTAGGCATGCGTGGGACTTGGCCTCACTGGGCCGGAGCGAATATGTGAATCGCTGCCGGTTGCGAACCTTCGCGGCGTACCGCGAGGAACAGTCGATCGAGTTCGGGAGAGAAAAAGCTGGTCCGGGCTCCTTTCACGGTCGCGATTCGCGCCAGTTCCGCGTAGTGATCCGCATCCTTTTGCTCAAACGCAGAGATTGCGCCGTCGCCTCCACTGGCATAGATTCGCTTTCGATTTGCGTCATAGAAGACGTCGTCACAATCGCCTACCGCTGTGAGTTTTTCAACGATAGCACCGGTGTCGGTATTGAACACTAGAAGCCGGGCAGGCAGACGGGTTACCACAAACAACCTGTGCTCGTTCTCGTCGAGTGCCATGGGGTAATTCGCGAACGCCGTGTCCGTTTTCCAAGTAGCAACGACGATGCGTTTATCCCGATCCACAACGACAACTTTCCTTGATTTGGGAAGGTTCACGTAAATGCGTGAGCTGTTTTTCTCAAGCTGGAAAGATTCCGGGTGGGCGTCGAGCTTTGTGTCGCCGACTTTGTTGCCATCACCATCGATTTCTCCCAGTGCTCCACTGCCATAGCCAACATAGATCATTTTGCTAGCGAGATCGTAGCGTACGTTATCTGCGTCATCGCCGAAGTCCACGGTTTTCAAAGGAGCATAAGAACCAGAGTCAAAAATCCGAAGGCTACCGTCGCCGCCGTTTGCAACGTATAAACGATCCGTCTCTGCTACATAACGAATCCCTTGAGGCTCCTTGAGCTGACTAATTGTCTTTGTCCTCTTGCCTGCCTTCAGGTCGATGACTTCCAGGGTGTTGTTACCAAGCGCCGCAACAAACAATCTTTCACCTTTAACATCAATCGCCATGTGATCGATGCGGCCCTTTACATCCGGCATTTCGATGGTTTTTTCCAGTCTTAGCGGTTGAGCCGATTGTCCCCACGCCAAGACGCCCGTTAGAAGCATGATGCATATCCGCATTCAAAATCTCCGTTCAAGGCTTCCGGGTTGAATCAACAGCTTCATAAATAATCATTCGAGCCACGGGTTGCCCATTCTCCTGCTGCTCGGGGGCATATACACGGTGCGTCGTAGTATCCACGGCGAGACTGTGAACCATCTTCTCCACCGGGAAGTCTTCCAGCTTTCGATAGTGGTCCGCATCATCCTGGTGGAAGACAGAAATGAATCCCGCCGAACAAGCGACGTAAATGCGCGCTAGGCCGGGATCGAACTTCACAACATCGGCTCCCGCGGGAATCTGGAGATGCGCGATCGCTTTGTGAGAATCGAGGGCAAATACTGTGAGCATTTTCGTTCCGTTGCACAGTAAGAATGCCCTATCGTGCTCCGAGTCGAGTGCCATGCCATGGTTGTAACGGCACCCTTCGACTGGATATGTTCCTAGCATCGCATCATTCGCTGGATCAATTTCCGCAACCTCATCTGTGTTTCTTAGATTCACGTAGATCTTTTTGGTGACTGAGTTGTATTGAGGCATTCCGGTCTCACTCTTGAACGTCAGTGTTTTGATGATTTCGTCCTTGCTGACATCCACGACTGCAACCGCCTTCCCAAGAGTGTCCGACACATACAACTTGCGAAATGGAGTGGCATAGACGCTTCCATTTGGTTTGGCGGCCGTTGGAAGACGCTTGGTTACGGTCATACTGTGCAAATCAACGACGCCGATTTTCTCTTCGCCCCAATCCGAGGTGTAGACTTTGCGAAGCCCGGGCACGTATTCGAGGCCGGTAATTCCCGGAACCCCGGGAATGGCCCTGACCAGCTTATCGGTTCGCGTGTCGATTACATACAGGATTCCGGGACCAAGATGGGCGGAGAGTAACCAGTGATCTTCGTCATCGATCGTCAAATAGTCGAAGCGTTGACCTTTTGGCCGGGGGAGATCGAGAGTGCCAACTTTCCGAAGCGTCTGTGCTTGCGAACAACACCCAAGAACCAAGAGCACGCAGACAAAATGATTGAGCACTCGATTCATGTTTAGGCTGTTAGTTGCGCGTACGCGTATAAGGCGTCGTAAACCGGAAACTGCCGAACCAGTCGTTCTTCGTCTGACAGCCCTATGGCAGCAAATCCTTGCGCTAGAGCCCGAAGGCCGATTCCTTCTGGTGCGACTTGCTCCTGCCCTTTGACATCCGCGGCGCGAACAATCAATCCGAGCCGGTTAAGACCTGGGGCTTTGAGATGGTAGTCCTCGATGATCGCCTCGAAGCTGCAACGCTGTGCTCGGTGGTTTAGCTTGACCTCGCCTAGCTT
>Ga0306923_10000612_pt1 | contig 28386 bp, 27 predicted proteins | sample sta12Can44000108_FD_203841 | JGI IMG/M metagenome (GOLD analysis project Ga0306923, IMG submission 203841) | Lab enrichment of tropical soil microbial communities from Luquillo Experimental Forest, Puerto Rico - statanox.12C.anox.44.000.108 (v2)... | ecosystem: Environmental > Terrestrial >... | reverse complement strand
TCGCCGAGATTACGAACAGCACGCTGGTCCCGATTGCGGAGCGGAACACCAATGTCCACAGCGGAGGGAGGTCCTGCAGTATGGCCTTGATGACCGGCCAAGCCGTGCCCCAGCCCACGGCAATGAGGGCAAGAAGCAGAATGGCCTGCGGACGTCGCAATGTCGGGATCTTATGACGTCAGCTAATCCAACGGCTGCAGGCGCACGATCCAGCCGTCATGATCCGTGTACCAGACGGTCACCGGGTTGGTGGAGTTGTCAATCCAAGATTGCCGGTCAAACCCGTACGGCTCGGGCAGCACGTATTCCGTCCAGTGCTCGGTTCCCGGGTTGAAACGAAGGTAGCGGCCGGAGTGCAGCTCACCTGCCCAGACCTCTCCGTTCCTGTCGACATTGGTGGTGTAGAGGCCCGCGTAAGGCGTCGGCAGCCGGTATTCGAAAGCCCGTTTTTTGACGGTGTCGAACTTCACCAGCATCCCGCCGCGGCCCGCGCTCCAGTAGTTCCCCTGCGGATCGAATTCTCCCCGCGCCGGACCGGAATTGGGACTGGTGTCGGGCTCGAATACTTCCCCGGTCTTGGTATCCACCACAACGACGCCGTCGCGCGGCCAGGCGCCGCCGCCGAAGTAGCGGCCGTCCCTGCTCATGGCGCTTCCGTAGGTGCCTGCAAACTTCTTCAGCAGGAAGCTTGTCACCGGCTCGCCGGTCAACGGATTGACCTTGGTCACCTTCTTTTCGCGGGCCTTCCAGATGAACCCCTCGGGGTCGAACGCATAATTGCCGCCCATCGGCGAATTCACCGGTTCCTTGACCTTCCAGGGGACGCGCGTGAACTCCCCGGTCTTCGGGTCGAGGCGATAGATGTTGTGCCCCCAATTTTCCGAGCCCCAGACAATGTCGTTCTTGTCAACGTAGATCCAGTGCGTGCCGGGCAGGACGTTCGGGCTCTCAAGCGGAACGTGGAACTCCTTCACCTCGCCGGTGCGCGGATCGAGCCGGCCGATATATGAGCTACGATGCGTGCTGTACCAGATGTTGCCCCTGGAATCGCCCGAGACATCGTGCGTGGCAAGCTCCAAGCGCGGCAACTCGTATTCGGTGATGACGAGCCTCGTCTGACGGCCTTGCGGCCGCGGCAAGGTGACGAAGGTCGGATCCTTCGCGTTGGGACCGCGCACGGTTGCCAGCCATTGCACTAGCCGCGCCGTGTCCTCCTCGCTGAAACGGCTGCGCTCATTGACGTTGATCAGCGGCGAGCCTGCACCGTGCGTCATGCGGTGAACGATCTGCGTCCAGCCATGCTCGTCGTAGCGGTTGCGGAAAATCTGCTGATACGAGTGACACCAGTTGCAGTTGACGGTCAGGAGCTTCTTTTCATCACCGGCCCCGGACAGGCTCAGGAGCCACTCCGAGCCGGTCATCTGCGCTGCGATCTCCGGCGACGGCGGCAGCAGCTCGCCGTTGACGGCGCGCACCAGCACGATGTCATCAAGCCGAGTGGCGCCATTGATCTCGATCTTGTCCTTCACAAACGAATGAAACTCGCGCGGCTGCGCAATTCGCAGCGTATAGATCCCGGCCGCAAGCCTGGGGAACTCATAATGTCCGTCCTCGTTGCTGAACACCGTGGTGCGTATTGCGCTGCGCGCGGCGATGAGCTGAACCATCATCCCTTCGAGCAGCTCGCCCTTGCTGGATTTCACCAGGCCATTCGGGCCGCCCAGCGCCACCCCGCGCTCGCTCTGCGCATGCGCGGGCGCCATGACGACGGTCAGCAGGAAGCCAAGCAAGACGGCGCAAATCCACCCAGCGCCTCTGCAACAGCGCTCGCGCCGGCTCTTCATTGTTCCCTCCCAGTTGGGTGCGCGCGATAGCGGGGATTGGACGGCGGACTGTCGGAGCTCCAGCAGCACCTCTCCCGCAAATAGCTCACAAGATCATCCAGATCGGCATCGCTCAAGGTGTATCCGTAGCCGGCCATCGCCGGTCCGCCGTTGCGAATCTTGTCTTTCACCGTCTCGTCGTTCACGGGCTGGCCCGACAGCAGTGCGCCGTGCCGATAGAGACCCGTAAGCTTCGGGATGTCCTTGGTGTACTCGTTATGGCAGAACCAGCACTTGTAGTAGAAAATCTCCCGACCTCGTTCCGGCCCATGCACGGCCGCCTTCCTGAACTCGTAGATTTCCAGCGAGCGTTGATCGTAGTCCTTGCTCTGCGCTTCGGGCTCGTTCTGCCAGTATGCGTGGCTGACCCAGCATTCCGCGGTCACGACAATCGCAAGGATTGCTCCGGCCAATACCCGGCTCGCTCTGCTGGAAAGCATGCTTCCCCCGCCGCCGACTGCCATTGGGCCTGACCTGCCTATGTCAGCGCCCCAGGCAATGGTAGTTTGGCTGAGGCGCGGGCGCCAGTGCGGCGATGAATATCAGACCGATGGCACGCTCTTGATGGCAGGAGGCAAAGACGACCTCAAAAGCTCCTCCAAAAGAACGCCCGGAAGCGGATGCGCAGCTCGCGGATGAGACCTCGCGGCGCAATTTCCTGAAAGCAGGCGCCGGCCTCGCGGCGGGCGGAGCTCTCCCTTTCGGCCTGCCCGGGCGCGCGGCGGCGCAGGGCGCAGCAGATCCCGAGCTCGATCGTCTGCAGCGGGGGCGCCGGATCCTATTGCGAGGCGGCGTGGTGCTGACGCTCGATCGTCAGCTCGGCGACTTCCCACGGGCGGACGTCCTGATCGAGGACGGCAAGATCCGCGAAGTACGGCCGGACATGGCGGTGTCGCAGGACATGGCGGTGGTGGATGCCTCCAACCGCATCGTCATTCCGGGCTTCATCGATACGCACAGTCACTCGTATCAGGGCATCCTGCGCAACATCCTTGCCAACGGCCGCGTCGATCCCGACTACAACCGCGACATTGTCGGCACGCTGACGCCGGCGTTCACCGCGCAAGACGCCTATGTCGGCATGCTGGCGACCGCGCTCGGCATGATCGACATGGGAACGACGGGTGTTGTCGATGTCTCGCAGGTCAACAACACGCCCGAGCACAGCGATGCGCTTATTCGCGCGCTCTCGGATTCCGGCATCCGGGCGGTCTTCGCCTACTCGCGCGGCTATGGGCCGGCAGCCCAGTATCCGCACGATATTGTCCGGCTGCAGCGCACCTATTTCGCTTCGAAGGAACAGCTGCTGACGCTCGCTCTGGGTGCAGGCCCTGAGCCCAAGATGTTCGCGCTTGCGCGCGAGATCGGTGTCCCCATCGTGGTCCATCTGCGTAACGTGCTGCCGGAGCGCGACGACGGCGAGAAACTCCTTGAGCTCTCGCGAACGGGGCAGCTGCGTGCCGGCGACGAGTATATCCACTGCCTGAACCTTCCGCCCGATATCTGGCGCCTCATCAAGGACACCGGCGGACACGTGTCACTGTCGCCTGCGATCGAGATGACCATGGGGCACGGCACGCCCGCGATACAGCAGGCGCTCGACAACGGTTTAGCTCCCAGCCTCGGCACCGATCACGCCGTGACGATCGCGTCGGACTTCTTCACGCTCATGCGAAGCACTCTCATTGCGCAGCGTTATTTCGCGCTGCAAAGCGGCCGCAACGGCGAGCCGAAGCCGCCGGCGCTGTTGAGCTGCCGGCAAGTGCTGGAGTTTGCCACCATCGAGGGAGCGCGCTGCGCCAATCTCGAGAGCAAGGTCGGCACGCTCGCGCCCGGAAAGGATGCCGACATCGTCATGCTGCGGGCCGACCGTATCGATGTCTGGCCGCTCAACAGCGCTGCCGGAACAGTGGTGAACCTCATGAGCCCCCGCCATGTGGAAACCGTGCTCATTGCCGGAAAGGTCAGAAAGTGGCGGGGCAATCTGGTGGATGTCGATGAAGGGCGCATTCTCCGATTGATGCAGGAGTCGCGCGACGCTGTCGTGCGACGCTCCGGCTTCAAGTTGAATCTGCTTGGCTGATAGTGGCCGATGCCGGTTCGTCTGCTCAGCGAAAAGGACGTCCGCTTCCTTGTTCCAACGCTGCCCGAAGTCGTGGCGCTGGTTGAGCAGGCCTATCGCCTCGACGGCGAGGGCAAAGCCGAGGTCCCGACAAAGATCGGCGTGCACCCGGGACGCGCCAACAGCCTTCTGCATGCAATGCCGGCCTGGGTAGGCGAGTCGCGCGCGCTCGGCATGAAGTGGGTTTCGTATTTTCCGGGCAATGCCGATCGCGGACTGCCCGATTTGGCGGGCATTATCGTCCTCAATGATCCGGAGCATGGCCAGCCGTGCTGCATCATGGAGGCAATGCTCGTGACGTTTCTTCGCACGGCGGCCTGCGCCGCCGTGGCAGCGAAGCATCTGGCGCCGCGGGAGCCGAGGACGCTCGGCCTCATCGGTTGCGGCGGCCTTGGTCGCTGGTCGCTGCGGGTCATGACTGCGGTCTTTCCATCGATCGAGCAGGTGTACGTCTCATCGCGCACGCGCCGCTCGCGCGAAGATTTTTGCGCGAGCATGGCTGCGGATGGAGACTGGCAGATCACCCCCGTGGACGACCCGCTGCTGGCGGTGCGCAATATCGACATCGTAGTGACCTCCATCCCTCCCTGCTTCTCTCCAGGCGCAGACTGCAGGCCGGTGGCGGCCGCGGCCTTTACCGCGGGCACGCTGCTGATTCCGCTCGATCTCATGCACTCCTGGCAGGACGATGTGCTCGCGTGCGCCGATCGGATCGCCGCCGACAATCCGGCGCATTTTTCCGCGCAGGTCCAGACCAGGCGGCCGGCCGCATTTCCTGCGCTCAAGCCGCCCGTGCGAATCCAGGATCTCGTCATTGGAAAACTGCCGCGCGCCGCGGCCTCGGACCGCAACGTGATCGCCGTCTGCGGAATCGCCAGCACCGATATCGTGGTCGCCTGGGAGATCTACCGCCGCGCATGCGCGCAGAATGTCGGGCTGCAATTCGACCTGCAGGGGTGAAACGGCGACCCGGCACACGAGCGCATCTCACAAAAATTGCCGAAGCTCACACTCTCGATGATCGCCCTTACCGGCAACCCAGGTCGCAAGCACCGTAATATCGTCCGGATCAAATGCCACCAGGTCGGCGCGACAACCGGGAGCAAGCTTCCCGAGCACATGCTCAAGGCCGATAAAGGTAGCCGGATTTGCCGACGCAAGGCGCAGCGCATCCGGCAGGGGCACCCCAAGCAGATTAATGCAGTTCCTGACCGCGGTGGCCATGTCGAGAACGGTCCCTGCCAGCTTCCCGTCATTCGTGAAGCAGCAGCCGTCCCGGACAGCAATGCTTTCCCCATAAAGGGTGAAGCCGGAGCGGCTGCCGCCGACCGGCGGCATCGCATCCGTGACCAGCAGCGGATGACCGAGGCCACGCAGCGCAAGGCGGAGCATGGCGGGATCGACGTGCACGCCGTCCACGATCAGCCCATACCAGGCATCAGTTGACTCCAGTGCCTGTGCAATGGGTCCGGGTTCCCGGCTGGCTAACGGCCGCATGGCATTGAACAGGTGCGTGAAGCCGCTGAGCCCTTCCGCCATGGCAGCGCGAGTCTGCCGGTAGGAAGCCATCGAATGACCAAGCGCCACGCGAATATCTGCTGCGACCAGCTGTGCAACGAAACCTTGCGGCACCACTTCGGGCGCCAGCGTCAAAAGCAGCGCGCCGGTGCGCGGCGCGGTCAACACGGAAATATCGTCTGCTGCAGGACGCCTTATGTGCCGAACATCGTGGATCCCCGGTTTTTCAGGAGAGAGGTAAGGCCCCTCGAGATGAAGACCAAGCACCCCCGGCTCCCGGTCGATGACGGAACTGACCGTGCGCAACGCAAGCCGCATTTTTTCGTGGCTGTCGGTTATGAGCGTTGGCAGCAGTCCGGTGGTTCCAAATTTTCGATGCGCTGCCGTGATCGCGCAAACACCGTCCGACGTCGGCTGGTCGTTGAACAGCACGTCTCCGCCGCCGTTCACCTGCAGATCGATGAATCCGGGTGCGAGCCATGCCCCCTCAGGCAAGACTCGGACGGACATCGTCCGTGGCACGTCGGCCCGCGGCACGACCTGCGCGATCCGCGCCCCCTGCATGATCACAGCGGTACTCTCGTGCACGGTGTTGCCGTCGAAAACACGATCGGCCACAACGGCGTGCAGTCCCGAATGGGTCATCTGGTCCGCGTTACCTTCTGCAAATGTCGCGGCAGGTCGACGTCGGCGCCGCGCCATTGGGCGAGGCGAATGGCCAAGCCGTAGAAGGACTGGATCAGGCATGCCGCATCCGTGTCCGGATGATCCGGCGCGAGCGCGGGTAACCCGCCGGCCTGCTGCTGTCCATGATCGGTCGTAAACACACTCGCATTCTTTCGGCGAAGATCCGCGGCGAGCAGGTGCACGCCCTCGGCCGCCTGGTCGGTCGGGACGAAAAGCAGAATAGGGTAGGACGACTCGACGAGCGCGATCGGACCGTGGAGGAATTCGGCGCTGCTGAATGCCTCGGCGTGGAGGTTGCAGGTCTCCTTCAGCTTCAAGGCAGCCTCTCGCGCGATTGCGAGCGTCGGTCCTCTCCCGACGCTCACCAGGCTTCTCGCCTCGTACAGAATGCTCAAGGCGTTGCCCCAATCGAGTCGGGTCGCAGCCGCAAGCCGGTCGGGCAGACGCTCGATCGAAGCCCGCAGATCATCGAGCGCCGCCCATTCGGCGACGACCTGCAGCCAGGCGGAAAGACTGGTCACGAAGCTCTTGGTGGCGGCCACGCTGAGCTCGGGTCCCGCCGCCGTGGGGAGCACGATGTCGGACAATCCAGCCAGGGGACTATCGGTGTCATTGACAATGGCCACGGTGAGCGCTCCCGCAGCCCTCGCCGTAGCGGCCGACTCTATTAGGTCATCGCTTCTTCCGGATTGTGAGACGGTCACAAAGAGCTGGCCGTTGAGCTTCAACCGCTGCTTATAGATGGTGGCGATGTTCGGAGCGAATGCGCCCACGGGTATGCCGAGATGCCGCTCGACAAGGTGCTTTCCGAAGGTCGCCGCGTGGGCGGAGCTTCCGCGCGCGCAGGTGAGCACCAAGTTCGGTGGATGGCGCCTGATACGGCGCAACAGCTCGGCCAGCGGAGCCTGCAGCGCGGACGCCTGCCGCCTCACCGCGCCAGGGCTTTCTTCCCATTCCACCTCCATCTTAGCGCGTGTCATGCTCACACGGGATGCCTTGATAGATTGAGATCGCTGGCCGATTCCGCTGCGCCGCGCGCCAACTGCAGTGCGCCGTCGACCGCGTCGCCAAGCGGTGTCACAAGGTGATGCCGCGTGGCATCCTCCATCCAAGGCTCGATCGCTGCGGCGAGGCTTCCGGCAAGGCAAAGACGATTCACCCCGAAGCCAATGAGCCGTTGAGCCAGCGCATCGATGTGCCCTCCGGCAAGCCGCAGGAGCTCGATCGCTACGGGATCATTGGCTGCAGCATGCTCAACAATCGCCGGCGCGAATTTTGCGAAATCCCGCGGCAACGCGCCGCTCATCCAACGCACGATCGCATGCGGGTCAGACCGGAATCTCTTGAACAAGGACGAAAGCAGAGCGGTCCATGGGATGCGCCCGTCATGAGCCCACAACGTGCGGCGCAACGCCTCGCAGCCGAGCCAGGCACCGCTTCCTTCGTCTGAGATCGGCCAACCCCACCCGCCGATCCGATGCACGCGCCCGTTGAGCTCCCCCCAGCCGATGCTGCCGGTGCCGATGACGATAATGCCGCCGTTGCGTCCGCCATGCGCTCCCACGCAAGCCGCCTGCGCATCGGTAGCGAAAACTACTTTGCTGTAAGGAAGCTTTCGCCGTCGCGCGGCATCCAGATCGCCCGGCTCGCTGGCTCCCGCCAATGCCAGACAGGCAACAATCCTTCCAAAGTCGCTTGGCGACAATCCCGCCTGACTCATGCACTGGGTTGTAGCCTGGAGAATCGAGGCAAAGCTCTGATCGACTCCGAGCCGAATATTGGCGGGACCTCCACTTCCTTCACCGAGCGCCACGCCTGACAGGCTGCAAAGGCGGGCTCGGCAGCGGCTGCCGCCGCCGTCGATTCCGAGCAGAAGCATGTCCACGGCGCTCGGGAGGTTCATCGGCGTGGTCCTTCAAGACCTCATAGCGCTTTAATAACGCTCAAGAATCAGTGCAATCATTTTGCACCGGATCGGGATTTTCCAAAAGGCTAACCGATGTGACATGCGGCTCATGGCGAGTGAGACCGCTGCCGGACCGGCATCACCGGCTGGAGAGAAGAGAAGTGCCGCCACCCTCCACGCCGCGGAAATGCGCCAGCTTGACCGGAACCTGTTTTTCCCGCGAAAATCGATCAGGTAGACAAGGGCTTTCCTGCACGGCAGTCTTCCTGCGTTACTCATGAGTACCGAGCGCCCGAGCCCACGATATTCGGACATCGACGTCTGGGAGCCCTCAGACATCATCGAGGCGATGATCGAGGGCCAATTCACGGCAGTTGCCGCGGTACGCGCCGCCCGTTTTGCCCTTGCGGATGCGACACTGGCCGCTGAAGCGAGACTGCGAAACGGCGGCCGGCTGGTCTATGTCGGGGCCGGAACCTCCGGCCGACTGGCTGTCCAGGATGGCGCCGAGCTGGTTCCAACATTCAGCTGGCCGCAAGATCGGCTTTTGCTGCTCATGGCAGGCGGCAAGGATGCCTTGCTGCAGTCGGTGGAAGGCGCCGAGGACGAGGTGGAGCAAGCCGTCCGACTGGTTCAACAGCACGAAATCGACGTCAACGATGTGTTGATCGCCGTCGCGGCAAGTGGAACCACGCCGTTCACGCTGTCGAGCCTGAGGGAAGCGAAAAAGCGGGGCGCGTTGACGATTGGGATCGCGAACAACCGCGATACGCCGATCCTTGCGGAGGCTGATTACCCCATATTCCTCGACACCGGCGCAGAACCGATTGCAGGGTCGACCAGAATGAAGGCCGGTACGGCGCAGCGAATCACCCTCAATGTCTTCTCCTCAGTGGTCATGATCCTGCTGGGTCGGGTCTACGACGGCCTCATGGTTGACCTGCAAGCCGTCAACCAGAAACTCGTGCGACGCAGCGAAAGCATCCTCAGGCGGCTCACCGGGCGCAGCCACGAGCAGGCGTGCGAGGCATTGCGACAGGCAAACGGCAACGTCAAGCTCGCGGTCCTGCTTCTGCATGGCTGCAGCTTGCAACAGGCAACGAACGTTCTCGATCGTGCGCGCGGGCAGCTGCGTGCCGCACTTGCCGCAATCGGCAAGCCGGCTCCGACCCATGCGGATCTGAGTGACCTGACCCATGCGGGCGCGTCCGAAGGGTAGCATCCGCCTTCCGAGCATCTCGGCCGACTGTGAAACCGCCCCGAACGCGCGGGCTTCCGGGCTAGCCTCTATTCCAGATTTTTGCCTGGCGGATAGTCGCGCGAGAACGTCGGCTGAGTGACAAATTGTGCGGGGTCGTAGGTCCAGAACTGGCTCACCTGCGGATAGGTCTTGAGAATGGTGTTGGCGAGCTTGCCGTTCACGCGCGCCACTTTGCGGATGTAGATATCGAGGATCGGCGTCCCGTACTCGTCAAGCCGCACGAGTCCGATCGGTCCATGGCTCAGGCGGACGTCGTGCATCGCCTTGAGGAAAGCTGCCGCGTCGTCGGTGTTGCCGCCTGTGGCTTTGAGCGCCTCTTCTATGATGAGGAGCGCCGTGTAGGGACCGGCGGTGTAGAAACCGGGATCGTGCTGATAGTCCGCATTGATGCCGGCGACAAACTTCCTGTTGTCCGCCGTATCAAGGCCGGCGGCATACCAACCGGCGCTGAAGGTATCGACCGCCTCCTCGCCCATCAGCTTGAGAATGCCTTCGTCGGTGCTCGTAGTATTGGCGAGCACGGCGATTTTCCCCTTCAGCCCATACTCGTTGAATTGCTTGAGGAAGCGTAGAGGATTGCTGCCTGCAAAACCCATGTAAATTCCGTCCACATCGGACTTGATCTGCGCCAGATAAGGCGCATAGTCCGGCGCGTTGAGTGGCGGCCAGAGCTTTTGCACGATCTTGCCGCCGGCCCCTTCGAAGGCGAGCTGAAATCCGCCAGCGCCTTCGTGGCCGTACGTGAAATCTTCCGCGACAATCGTCATCCGCTTGAAGTGCAGGGTCTTGGCCGCGTAATCGCCCAAAGGATAGGTCACCTGCGGAGCCGTACCGAAGGCGTGCAGCACCCACGGGTTCACGGCGTGGCTCTTGAGGTCGACGGTTGCTGCCGAGGTTGTCGTGATGAGCGGCACTTTGGTGTCGCGAATGTAGCTGTCGATCGCCAGCGCCTCGTTGGTCGCCAACGGGCCGATCATCACTGGCACACTGTAGCGTTCGACCAGCTCCTGGGTCTTGGTCCTCGCGACGGCAGGGCTGCCAGCCGTATCCTGCGTAATCAGCTCAACCTTGCGACCGGCGATCATGCCGCCGCGCTCTTTGAGATAAAAGGCCGCGCCTTCCATCTGTTGCTTGCCGCCAGCAGCAAGCGGACCGGTATTGACGGTGAGGAATCCAACCTTCAGCGGCAAAGAGGCTTGCGAAAAGGCCAGCCGGGATGGCAGCGCGCCGAGCGCTGCTCCCAGCAGGGTGCGGCGCGAGATCGCAGGTTTGCGGTTGTTATGCAGCATTCTGGAGTTCCATGATATTTTCTGCATTCATGCGATGATGAGACGATTTGCCTCTGCCGACAAGTATAGCCGTGCCAGAAGCGATTGGCGAAACCGTACAGCGCCCCTGGGCCTGATTTGGCGGTCCGTCAACTCGAACCTTCAGCAGGCAGTTAGGTACGCGGAGCCTCGCGGCATGCCCAAAGCGAGAACGATTGCTCTCCTGCTGGCGGCGGCAACAAGTCTTGCCGTTCACGACACTAGCGCACTGGCCGAGGCCCAAGCCTGTCACGCGATGGAGTATCAGCGTAATGCGTACACCATCTGCGAGGTCGATCTCGGTAGAGCCACGGTCAGGCTGTATTGGAAACGGCCGGATGGCACGCCCTATGCGCACCTTTCCTCTCTCCCGCGAACCCTAGAAGACGGAGCGGAAAGGCTGTCATTCGCCATCAACGCCGGCATGTTCGATGCGGCGCTCAAGCCCGTGGGTCTCTATGTGGAGCGAGGCCGGGAGCTCGTGCACGCGAGCACCAGTTCCGGCTATGGCAATTTCCACCTGAGGCCGAACGGGGTCTTCTACGTATCGGCCGATGGAGCGGCGGTCGTCGAGACGCAGGCATTTCTCAAGCAGAGACCCCGGGCGGACCTGGCGACTCAGTCGGGGCCGATGCTGGTGATAAACGGGCGCCTGCACCCGCGTTTCGACCGGCGCAGCACGTCGCTCAAGGCGCGCGATGGCGTGGGAGTTCGCGCGGATGGCAAGGTCATATTCGCCGTCTCCGAGGGAGAGGTGTCGTTTTATGCTTTTGCGCGCCTCTTCCGTGACGGGCTCAATTGCCCGAATGCGCTGTTTCTTGACGGAGGCAGCGCCCCAAGCCTGTACTCGCCGACCCTCAACCGCCACAGCAACATCCTCCCGCTTGGCCCGATGCTGGCCGTATTCGAGCGGAACAGAGGTGCAAGCCGGCAGTAGTCAGTGTCGGACATAATCGGCACAAGCATCCCGCAGCAGTGGGCTTGTGCAATGGTGCAGGAATGCCCATCATGGAGGGAACGGCTTGGGGTGCCGCGGAACCGCGGCTGAGATCAAACCCATCGAACCTGTCTGGGTCATTCCAGCGAAGGGAGCCGCCGGTTGCCGGATCGCCTCTCAGTCAATGCCAGCAAGGTCAAGGTCGTCATCATCGGCGCCGGAGTGATCGGTCTCGGCATCGCCTGGCGTCTGGCGGCGCGCAATGCGTCGGTTGCCGTGTTCGATCGCGGCGCAGCTGGTGCCGGTGCCAGCCATGCTGCCGCGGGCATGCTGGCGGCCTGCGCGGAAGCTGAGCCAAGCGAAGAGGCGCTGGTCGCGCTTGGACGCGAGAGCCAGGCGCGCTGGCCTGCTTTCGCCGCGGAACTGCAACAGGCATCCGGCATGGACGTAGAACTGCGGCCGGAAGGGACGCTGGTCGTCGCATTGACCGGGGACGACCAGGAGCGGCTTCTCCATCAGCTCGCCTTTGCGCAGAAGCTCGGACTGCCACTGCGATGGATTTCGGCGGCGGAGGCGCGACGACGGGAGCCCCATCTTGCCGGCAAGCTCAGCGGCGCCGTGTTCAGCCCCGAGGACCACCAGGTCGATAATCGCAAGCTCGTTGCCGCCTTGCGCATCGCTGGTGAAGCCGCCGGGGTGCGCATCAGCGAGCATCGGCCGGTGCGCGCGATCTCATCCACCGGCGGACGCGTCGACGGCGTAATGCTCAGCGATGGGAGCAAGGTTGCTGCCGATGTGGTCGTGCTTGCAGCGGGCGCCTGGTCTCGAAGCATTGATGGCCTCGAGCCAGAAATGCGACCTCCGGTGCGCCCGATCAAAGGCCAGATGCTTGCGCTTCGCATGGATCGGGCCGCTCCGCTATTGAGCCACGTAATCTGGGCGCCGGGGGTCTACCTGGTGCCGCGTCGGGATGGCCGTTTGCTGGTGGGCGCGACCGTTGAAGAAAAAGGTTACGACATGTCACTAACCGCGGGTGGCATGCTTGCGCTGCTGGAAGCGGCCTGGCGGACAGTCCCTGCCGTCGAGGAGCTCCCGATCGAGGAAATGTGGGTCGGCCATCGACCCGGCAGCCGGGATGATGCGCCGATCCTGGGCCCCGGGCCGCGCGATGGGCTCGTCTACGCCACCGGACACCACCGCAATGGCATTCTGCTTGCGCCGGTCACCGCTGACGCTATCGCACGGTTTGTTCTCGACGGCGTCATCGAGACGTCGATTCGCGCATTCGGGATCGAGCGTTTTGCAACTTCGATGCGGGCCGCTGCAGAATGAAGGAGACTGCCATGACGCAAGCCGAAGTGCCGACCAGCATCCGGGTCAATGGCCGGGACGAGCGGCTTGCCGTCGTGACCCTCGCAGCGTTGCTGCAGGAAAAGGCGGTCGACACCGGCCGACGCGGGATTGCGGTCGCTCTCAATGGAGCAATCGTCCCGCGCGCCGCCTGGTCGCGGACCGCCCTTCACCCAGGCGACAGCATCGAGATCGTGCGCGTCCTGCAGGGTGGATGAGGAGCCATTAGCAATGCTCGATCCCTTGATCATCGCCGGTCACGAGTTCGGCTCGCGTCTCTTTCTTGGCACCGCCGGTTATCCGAACCGGATGCTCATGCTCGACGCCATCGCCGCGAGCGGGACCGAGATGGTGACAGCTTCGATCCGGCGCATCAGTCTTGCCGGCGAGGACGAAAGCCTGGTCGATCTTATCCCCAGGCATATCCGTTTCCTTCCAAATACGGCGGGCTGCCAGACCATGAAAGACGCGGTACTGACCGCCGAGCTCGCGCGCGAGGCGCTCGAAACCAACTGGATAAAGCTCGAAGTAATCGGCGATCGCGAGCTGCTCTACCCTGACACTGAAGAGCTCGTGCGCGGCACCGAGACACTGGTCGCGAAGGGCTTCATCGTGCTGCCTTACTGCACCGACGACCCGGTGGTCTGCCGCAAGCTCGCGGACGCAGGCGCGGCAGCTGTCATGCCGCTCGGCTCGCCGATCGGGTCGGGGCTCGGCATCTGCAATCCGCGCCTCATCGAGATGATCTGCGCCCGCTCGCCGGTGCCGGTCGTGCTGGATGCCGGCATTGGCACCGCCTCCGATGCCACCCTTGCGATGGAGCTTGGCTGCGCAGCGGTGCTGCTCAACACGGCAGTGTCGAAGGCGCGGGATCCGGTGATGATGGCCAAAAGCATGTGCGCGGCAGTGGAAGCTGGCCGGCTGGCGCGTCTCGCCGGGCGCATACCAAAGCTCACCCATGCGGAGCCGTCGAGCCCGCAATTCGGTCTCGTCGGAACATGAGGCTTCCGGACCCGCCGCTCGTGCTCATCACCGACCGGCGGCAGGCACGCTTGCCGCTCACGGATGTAGTGGAAGCAGCTCTTGTGGGGGGCTGTCGCTGGGTGAGCATGCGAGAGAAGGATTTATCGGAAGCCGATCAGGTAGCGCTCGCAGGAACGCTGCGCTCGATAGCGCGCCGCCACGGTGCCTTCCTGACGCTGCATGGCGATGCTGCGCTGGCAAAGGCCTGCGACGCCGATGGCGTTCACCTGCCGGCCGACAGCGATGCAATCGCAAGTCGCGCATTGTTGGGTCCCGGAAAGCTGCTCGGCGTATCGCTCCACACCGTCAGCGAGGCCAGGGCAATCGATCCCAACGTCGTCGACTACGCGATCGCGGGGCCCGCCTTCGAGACGCCGAGCAAGCCTGGCTATGGTCCCGCGATCGGCCAAAAAGGCCTTGCCGAGATTGCCCGAGCGGCATCCGTGCCGGTTCTCGCCATCGGCGGGCTTAATGCAACCCGGGCCGCCGAACTCCTGGCAGCCCTGCCGGTCGGCATTGCAGTCATGGGCGGCGTCATGCGCGCTGCGGATCCGGGCCAGGAAGTGAAGGCACTCCTTTCGACCCTTGCCGGAGCAGCGCATAGGGAAAGCGCCTTTTTGTGATGCCGGTCACATTGGCCGGCGAGCGGCTGCGGTAGGTTGCTGCCAGCGACCCGCGAAATTGCCCCTCCCTGCGATTTCGGGCCGCTGAGTAGGCCTCGGCGGGAAACACTACGCTCCCGCCGGGGCCCCCGCTCATCCTCGATGACGCAACCGAATGCTTGGCAGCGCTGGTTCGAGTCGAGATCCGGCGCTCCGGGGGTAGTGCATTTCAAGGCTGCCGACGTGAGCTGCCGTCTGCCAACGTGGCATCGACTGCAGTGCGTTTTCCAGATTCGATGTAAAAGGCAACATTGCTCTCGGCTCGATCCCGACCCGAACCGATGGCTTCCGCCGGCAGAACTTCATACGCGAAATTGATCAATTCGGCTAACATCCCTCGCTTGCGCGAAGGATTCTGCGACAACAAAAGCAACACGCTCCCAACAAGTCCGACCTTATTCGCTGCCACTGCTGCCATGATGCAGTGTCGCATTGTTGCTTTTCATTGTTGTTGCTGGCAATCCGTCGTGCAGCAATACGGACCGTCGCAGGCCATTGGTGCCCTTGGTTCAAGCCGCACCGAAATTGCTGCCCGCACCAAGAATGCCGCAGCATCTCGTTGGCTTGACGCACCAAACGTCCCATGTTCTGCTCGCCATGAGCGGAGAGACGGACGCTGGCAAGAGGAGGAGGACATGTCCTTGCGTAATGCCTGCTGGGTGTCTCTGCTTGCGCTGCTGGGACTCGGCGCTGCCGCGCAAGCTGCCGACGGTGAATTGACCATCGGATTCGTGTCACCGGTGACCGGCAACTTTGCCGAGCTCGGTACCGCAATGCGCAACGGCGGTCAGTATGCGATCGATGCCGTCAATGCCGCCGGCGGGCTCAAGGTCGGGGCCAAGACATATACCCTCAAATATGTCGTCGGCGATACCGAGGGTTCTGCGGAGCGCGCGATCTCCGCTGCAAGGCGGCTCATCGAGATCGACCATGTGCATGCCATTATCGGCTATGCGCTCGCCACGGACTTTCTTGCGTCCATGCCTTTGCTGCAGGATTCGAAAGTGCCCTCGATCGACACAAGCGGCCGAGCGGATTCGATTCCTGAGCGAATTGCAGAAAGAAGGATGGATTATCTGTTTCAGCTCAGCCCGACGAATCGCGATTTTGTCGGAACGCATGGCGAGCTGATGAAGCACTACGCCAATCCCCAGCGCGCCGTGATGCTCGCCCTTAACACTGATTTTGCCCGTGAATACACGAGCAAGGCCGAAGCACAGTGGCCAAAAATGATCCCTGGCCTGGAAGTCAGAAGCCTGTTCGTTGAAGGAACGAAGATGGATCTGCAACCGGAGCTGCTGCAGATGCGCCGCTTCGATCCTCAATTTCTGTTCGTTTTCGTGACTGGCGCGCAGACCTATCAGTTCGTCGACCAGTTTGCTGCCAGCGGGCTCAGCAAGAAAATGCTGGTGCTTGGCGATTCGATTTACGGTTCCGAGCAGTTCCGCAGCAAGGTTGACGGCAGCGTGGATTTCCATATGGCGAATGCGATCACTGAGCGCCGCGAGTTCAGCGAGCTTACGCTGCCATTCTTTGATGGCTACAAGGCCCGTTGGGGGTTCTATCCACCGTTTTATGCGGTACAGACTTATGACGGGGCGTTGATGCTGCTCGATGCCATTCGTCGCGCGAAGCTCACGGATGACCTTGTTGCGGATCGCACCGCAATCCGCGATGGCCTCGCCTCAATCGACGAACAGCACCCGGTAACGGGCGCTCGTGGAAGCCTCTGGTTCTCCTCGCTGGAAACCGGCCGGGTGGTGCCAATCAGGAAGATCATCACGCAATATCAGCCCGGCAATAAGACTGTAATCGTGTGGCCGCTCGAGCAGGCTGGTCAATTCATCGATCCACGGAAATAGACTTCCGGCGCCTCCGGGGGCGTCGGCGTGCCGACGCTATGACGACCTCGCCGATCCTCGAGGTAGAAGGAGTTTCCAAGCGGTTCGGCGGCGTTGTTGCCGTCGACCAGGTATCATTCAATGTCGCGTCGGGAAACGCAGTCGGCGTCATCGGTCCCAATGGCGCCGGAAAAACTACGCTCTTTAATCTGTTGTCCGGATTCGAGACCTGCGATAGCGGGAGGATCCGTTTTGGAGGTCATGCGATCGGGCGTGCCTTGCCGCACAACATCGCGCGGCTCGGCATCGGCCGGACCTTCCAGAGCGTTCGCGTGTTCACCAGCATGAGCGTGCGCGAGAACCTGCGGGTAGCTCACATGTGTGGACGCAGAGCGTACGACCGCGCTTTCGAAGAGCACGCGGCGGAAATCCTCGACTTCGTTGGATTGACGCAGCAGGGCGATTCGATTGCCGGCAGTCTCTCCTACGGACAACGAAAGCTTGCCGAGCTGGGGATGGTCCTGATTGCCGATCCGCTTCTCATTCTGCTCGATGAGCCCGTGGCCGGGGTAAACCCTATGATGATCACGGAGATCGCAAGGCTTCTGCGGGAGCTTGTTGGCCGCGGCCTGACGCTGCTCATAGTGGAACACAACCTGCCATTCGTCGCGTCGATGTGCGCCGACATCATTGTGATGGCGAATGGGGGAGTTCTGATGCGCGGCGAAGCGGCCGATATTCAGCGCGACCCTCGGGTGCTGGAGGCCTTCCTTGGCGCAGCTTGAAGCCGCTGAACTCACCGCCGGCTATGGCGGGTCTACCATCCTGAACGGGGTGTCGCTGAGCGTGACGCCCGGGCGCATCACCGGCGTCATCGGCCCCAATGGTGCGGGAAAATCGACGCTCCTCAAGGCCATCATGGGCTACATCCTTCCGCGCAATGGATTGGTGCGCCTCGATGGTGACGATATAACGCGCCTGCCGACTCATGAGCGCATTCGCCGGGGCATCGCCTACATCGCACAAACGCGGAGCCACTTTCCAAGCCAGAGCGTGCAAGAGAACCTTCGCATGGGCGCTTATCTGGTCCGCAGCCGCAGCCTGCGAGCCCAGCGCCAGAGTGAGGTCTTTCAGCGCTTTCCCATTCTCGCTGAGCGGCGCCGCCAACCGGCGGCTCTGCTGTCCGGCGGACAGTTGCGCGTGCTTGAGATCGGCCGCGCACTCATGACGTCGCCACGCCTCATCATTCTCGATGAGCCGTCAATCGGATTGTCATCCGGCCTGGTCGACACGGTTTACGGGCATCTGCGCGAGCTTGCCGCGAGCGGTACCACCCTCCTCATCGTCGAGCAGAATGTGCGCAAGCTGCTGTCGGTAGCGGATTTCGTCTACGCGCTTGAGAACGGCGGCAACCGATTCGGGGGTACACCGCAGGCTTTGTCAGCTCGTGGTGTGCTTGCGGGACTGTATCTCGGCGCGGGGGCCATATGATCATCGACCTCGTGATCTTTATCGTCCTCGGCGTCATGACGGGCGGTCTATATGCCCTGCTCGGTCTGAGCCTTACCCTGATCTTTGGCGTGATGCGGGTCATCAATGTCGCACATGGCGAGATGCTCACTCTTGGCGCCTATACCGCGGTGATGCTCGGTGCCGTCGGGCTCGGCGGAGTCCTGGTGCCGGTTGCGGCGGCGATACTCGTGGTGACCTTCGTCGGCCTCATCATCGCGCGTGTCTTGATCCGGCCTCTGACCGTCGAAGGTCGGGTTCACGAGCAGCGCGGCATGGTGATGACTCTGGGGTTGTCACTCTTCCTGTCGAACGCGGTTCTGGCAACGTTCGGCCCGGATTACCAGCGCGTCCCGGGGCTCATGGCGCGCGGCGCCATCGAGATTGGCGATCTGGTGATTGAAGGGCAGCGACTCATCATCCTCATGGGCAGCCTTGTTCTCGCTGCGGCGCTGATGCTGTTTCTTCGCTTCACGCGGCTTGGCCTCGCAATCCGCGCGGTCGGAGAAAATCCGGAGGCGGCGCAGGCAAATGGCGTGAGCGTGCGCCGGATCCATCTTATTACCTTCGCGCTCGGATCGGCGCTCGCGGGCGCCGCCGGCGCGCTGATCACGCCGGTCACTTATGCTTTTCCTGCCATGGGTTTCAGCTACACGCTCTACGCCTTTATCACCATCATCATCGGCGGGCTGGGAAGCGTCTGGGGCGCGGTCCTTGCCGGTTTTCTTCTCGGAATTGCGGAATCGGTATCCGTCATCTGGCTCACGACCGGTTACAACGCAATGGTCGGCCCGGCGCTCATGCTGCTCATGCTGGTGTTGCGTCCGCAAGGACTGCTGGGGCAACGGATAGCGCGTGCATGAGGGCGGATTCTCCGATAGTACGCCGCGCGAAAGCGGTTCCTCTGCTTGTGTGCACGCTGCTCGTGGCCATGTTGCCGGCCGTAGTGACCAACAATTTCGTGCTGCACGCGCTCACGATGTCAATGATATTTGCCATCCTGGCGGCGAGCTGGGACCTGCTCTTCGGGTTTGCCGGTCAGGTAAGCTTCGGTCATGCCGCATTCTTCGGCATGGGTGCCTATGCTTCGGCGCTGCTCTCCTATTACGCCGGACTGTCGCCCTGGCTGGGCGTTTTCGCCGGCGGCGCGGCGGCATCCCTTTTCGGTTTCCTCGTCGGGTTTCCGTCCTTGCGATTGCGAGGCGTTTATCTTGCGCTTGCGACGCTCGCCTGCTCGGAGATGCTGCGGATTGTGGTGACAAACTGGGTTACTGTCACGCGCGGCACTCTCGGCTTCAACCTGCACCCTGGATTTCCGAACATCCCGCATACGCCCACCGCTCACTATTATACGATCTTTGTAGGCGCGGCCCTCAGCACGAGCATCATGTATGTCATCGCAGCACGCAGCCGGCTGGGTCTGGTGCTGCGTGCCGTGGCTGCGGACGATATTCGCGCGCAGGCCTTAGGCATCAATGTTTTCAGGATGAAGCTCCTGGCGTTCTCGATAAGCGGCTTCTTCGCAGGCGTCGCGGGCGCGCTCTATGCGCATTTTATCCAGCTCGTGACCCCGAATGAAATCGCCTCCAGCCTCACTATCCTGATCATAGCGATGGCGACGATCGGCGGCGTCGGCACCATCATTGGTCCCGCCGTCGCCGCGATTATCATTCATTTCGTCACCGAAATGCTGCAGATCGCCGGCACGGTCTATGATCAAATTGCCATCGGAGCGGTGCTGATGCTGTTCGTTCTTTTTTTGCCGCAGGGGATCGCCGGGATCGTGCGGAAGAAGCGCTAGTGGTTCGGTACAGCGATTTTGATTGTTACGACTTTCGGTGCAACCAGCTCCCTATACCTCCCCTGAAAGGGGAGGTCGACCGCGGAGCAAAGCGACGCGGTCGGGTGGGGTTTGACTGGAGATACGGCAACATCGTTACCCCCCACCCGGCCTCGCTTCGCGAGGCCACCCTCCCCCGGGAGGGATGGAGCTTGCTGACTTGTCTGAGTTCCAGCCGACGCCAAACACGGTGCTCAAGCAGTCAAAATCACTGTGCAGCACAACTAGACCATGGGCGGGAGCCGCGCGAGCCAGCTCGTCGCCTGCTCATAAGCCCAGCCGATGCGAAGCGCCAAAGCCTCGTCATATCCCTTGCAGATAATCTGCAGGGAGGTCGGAAGCCCGACGGCGGTAAAGCCATTGGGAACCGACAGGGCACAGAGGTCAAGAAGGTTGACGATACGCGTGAAGACAGCCGGCGTACGGGTCTGATCGACTTCAGCCAACGGAATGGCCGCCGTCGCAGTCGTCGGGGTCAGCAGCGCATCGACATCGCCAAGAACTCCGCCAAATTGCCGCTTGAGCTTTTCACGCTCCGACAGCGCGCCAAGATAGTCGCGCGCCGACATTGACTTGCCGATCCAGATGCGCGGCCTGACCGCTTCGTCCACCGGCAAATCCAGGCGATCGACAAGATCGCCGACAATGCTATAGCCCTCCGCACCAATGATCTGCCCGGTGAGTGCGGCGAAATCACCGAACCTGCACGGTAGAGCGAGGTTGATGATTTGCGCGCCCAGTTCGCGCAGCACTTCGAGGGAGGCCTCGTAGGCTGCAAGCACTTCCTCATCAACTTCGGTTCGCTCCGCCTGCGGCAGAACGGCTAGTCGCAACCCTGCAACGCCCCGCCGCAGAGTCGGCATTGGATCGGTGAGCGGGCAGCACAACGTCCGGGCATCGAGTGGATCGAAACCTTGCAAGACGTTGAAGAGCAGTGCGGCGTCTTCTACGCAGCGGGTCATCGGTCCAGGCGTGTCGAGGGTCGGCGCGAGCGGCAGAATTCCATGCGTGCTGATCCGACCGACCGTTGTCTTGAGCCCGACAATGCCGCACCAGGAGGCGGGCAAACGAACCGAGCCGCCGGTGTCGGTTCCGATGGCGCAAGGCACCAGGCGGGCGGCGACAGCCACGCCCGATCCGCTGCTCGATCCTCCGGGTGTGCGTGGCGTCTCGCGATCCCAGGGGTTCCACGGGGTGCCCATGTGTTGGTTGGTGCCCCAGCCGCCCATGGCGAACTCGACGGAATGCGTCTTGCCGATGATGATCATGCCGGCCGCCTTGGCCTTGCGGGCGAGCGTGGCGGTCGTCGGCGAGACGCGGTCGTGCCAGACTTTCGAGCCACCGGTGGTCACGCGACCTTCGATTTCCACAATATCCTTCAGCGCAATCGGGATGCCATGTAACGGGCCTGCAGAGTGTCCCGCACGGACTGCCTTGTCAGCGGCTTCCGCCGCCAGGCGAGCCTCGTCGCGGTAGACTGCAACGAAAGCATGCAGCTTGGGGTTCTGCTTCGCGATGCAATCCAGCAGGGAGTCCACCAGCTCGACAGGCGAGAGACGGCCGCTCTCAATCTCGCTCGAGAGTCGCTCGATGGTGAGGTAGCGAGGGTTGGCTGATTGCGCGCTCATTTTTGGACCCGTACCATTGGCAAAAGATACTCAACAGATCTGCCAGCGGACAGCGTTGGAGCGCAAGAGAGGGTTCGCCATGACCGAGCGCATCTGGGACAAGTTCCTTACCGCGGAAGACAAAGCGGTGTTCGCGGCTTCCGGGTACGGAGCACCGGGAGGGTTTGGCAAGCGTCCGGCGATTCTCGTGATCGATGTCAGCTATAATTTTTGCGGTGATCGTCCTGAGCCGATACTGGAATCGATCAAGCGGTGGCCCAACTCCTGCGGCGACCGCGCATGGCTCGGTGTCGCCGCGATCCGCAGACTGATTGAAGCTGCTCGGATCAAGGGACTGCCTATTATCTATACGACGAACGCCTACCGGCCCGATCGATGGGATTTGGGAATCTTTCGTTCGAAAAACGCCCGCGTGCAGGAATGGTCATCCGGGACCGCCGCCACCAACCTCGATGGCGATGCCATCGTTGCGGAGATCGCGCCGGGCCCGAGCGACATTCTTGTGCTCAAGCAGATGCCAAGTGCTTTTCACGGCACGCGGCTGCAGAGCTATTTGACGTTTCTTAATTGCGACAGCGTCATCGTTACCGGCACAACGACGTCCGGATGCGTGCGCGCATCCGTAATCGATGCCTTCAGCCAAAACTTTCGCGTTATCGTCGCGGAGGAGTGCTGCTTCGATCGATCGCACGCGTCGCACGCGATCAATCTGTGCGACATGAATGCGAAATATGCCGACGTCATCGGCACGGCTGAAGTGATAAGCTACATCGAGACGTTGCCGGCCGGCCTTTTCGAGCTGCCGGCCGGAGCGCCGGCGCAGCGATAGCCGGAGAGCAGCGCGCGGCCCATCGGTGGAGGTGGAGGGTGGGACGGTTTTTCGGGTCCAATCGCTTCAAGTTTGGCCTTTTCGGATTGAACTGTTCGGGCGGCATGACGCCAAGCCGGGCTCCCGAGCGCTGGCGCGCGGATTGGAAGGACATCGTCAAGGTCGCGCAAGTGGCTGACGAGGCAGGCGTCGAGTTTCTCCTTCCTATCGCCAAGTGGCGCGGGCTTGGCGGCGAGGCGAACATGTGGGGTCGCTCCTTCGAGACCTTCACGCAGGCAGCGGCGCTTGGTGCGCTTACCCGGCGGGTCGGGGTTTTTGTCACGGCACACATCTCGCTGATCACTCCCGCTTTCGCGGCCAAGGCGGTCGCAACGATCGACCATGTGACGCAAGGGCGGGCAGGCCTGAACATCGTGTGCGGCTGGAATCCGGACGAGTTCAGGTTGCACGGTATCTCGCTGGAAGGAGGTGATCGCTACAGCCGCGGGCTCGAATGGTACAGAATTTACGACAAGTTGCTGGACGGAGGTCCGCCATTCGACTGGACCAGCGGCACGTTCGACATGCGGGGGCTCACGACCGATCCTCTGCCGGTTCAGCGGCCGCGTCCGCCGGTGATGTCGGCGGCCCAGTCGGGCGACGGACAGCTCTTTGCAGCCCAGGTCGCAGACATTCTGTTCACTGCCATGTACAGTTTCAAGCAGGTCGCGGAGACGACCAGACGAGCACAGAGCTCCGCCGCCGAGTTTGGCCGTGCCTGCGACATCTACGTCACCACGCAGTTCGTGTGCCGGCCCTCGCGCAGGGAAGCCGAGGAGTACGCGCACTACTACGCCGTGGAGATGGCCGATCCCGCCGCGCTCGAATACTTCGCGCGACAGAAAACCAGCACTGCATCCACGAGCACAAAGTCGCGCGCAACGGCCGCTGACAAGGCTGTCGTCGCAAAGCTGTCAGGATTGCAGAAGGCCGAATATCCAGGTTTGTTTCCTGCGATGTATCCCATAGTGGGAAGTCCTGACGATGTCATTGCGGAAATCGAAAGATTGGCCGCTCTCGGTATCGCGGGATCCACACTCGTATTTCTGAACTATGGCGACGAGCTGCCCTACTTTATTCAGGAGGTTTTCCCGCGAATGGAAAAGGCCGGGCTCCGACATCATGCCGATGATGGGGATAGGGCAGCAGGCGCGCCCGCAGAAGCAGCCGCGGTCATGCGCGTTGGTTGACACGGCCAGGACCTCGCCGACAGACGGTCGCCGGCTGGGGACGGCACCCTTTGGAATGAGATAGGAAAACCAGGAACCTGTTGCGTTTGCTGCCGAGTGCGTTCACCGCACCGCGAGGGAGCCGCCGAGATAGGCATCGAGGACGCCCTCGTTCTCGGACAAATTCTCGCCTTCCAGAACTGTACAGCCGAGCTCAATCACATAGCCGCGTTTGGCGAGCCTCAAGGCCGCGTGGGCATTCTGTTCGACCAGCAAGACCGCAACGCCCTGCTCGTTCAAGGCCGTGATGATCTCGAAGATTCGCGCTGCGATCAGCGGCGCCAGACCGAGCGAAGGCTCGTCGAGCAGCATGAGTCGCGGACGCGACATGAGCGCGCGCGCAATGACGAGCATCTGCTGCTCGCCACCCGAGAGCGTTCCCGCAGTTTGATCGATGCGCTCGACCAGGATGGGAAAGCGTTCAAGCACCCGCTCAAGATCGCCGCGGGTCTCCGCGTTCCAGCGTCGGGAAAACGCTCCAAGCCGCAGATTTTCTCGAACGCTCAGCTCACTAAGCGTGCCGCGTCCTTCCGGAACATAGGCAATGCCGAGCTGAGCAATGTCATGGGTCCGCATGCCGAGCAGCGATCGGCCCTCGAATTCGACGCTCCCGGTCGCGGCCGGCACCAGACCCATAATGACCTTCATCAAGGTGGTCTTGCCGGCGCCGTTGGCTCCGACCATGCACACCAGCTCCCCGCGTCCGACGTTCAGGGTCACGCCATGGAGGGCCATCACCTTTCCGTAAGACGCCGTGACGTCACGCACCGAAAGCAGGCTCATCGCTTTTTCCCAGGTACGCCGCGATGACCGCAGGATCGCGCTGGATGACGCTCGGTGGCCCGGTAGTGATGATGCTGCCAGCGCTCAGCACAGTGATGTTATCGGCAATCTCCATGATCAGCCGGACGTGATGTTCCACCAGCAGGATGGTGATCTCCCGGTCGCGGATCCGTTGGATCAGGCTCCTCAACTCGTTGACCTCAGCGGGATTCATGCCGGCGGCGGGCTCGTCAAGAAGCAAAAGCCGTGGCCGGCTCGCGAGCGCACGGGCAATCTCGACACGACGTTGATCGGCAAGGGTGAGTTCCGGAGGTTCCACGTGTCGCTTGGCGGCCACGCCGACAAACTCGAGGAGCTCCCGCGCCTTCTCGGCGGCAGCCCGCTCGCCGCTGGAGAGGCCAAACAGCGCTGCCGCGTTTCCGACGATCCCTCGATCGATCCACGCGTGACAGCCGACCATCACGTTCTCCACGATCGATAAGCCGCGTATCAACCGGACATGCTGGAAGTTCCGGGCGATGCCCATCTTCAAAACATGATCGGGTCGCTGGCCGGTGTAGTCGTGGCCGTCGAAAGCGATGCGGCCGCTCGTTGCTCGAAGCGTGCCGCTGAGAATGTTGAACAGCGTGGTCTTGCCGGCGCCGTTGGGACCGATCAGTGCATGAACATGCCCCGCGGCGACGCCGCAGGAAATGTCGTTCAGAGCAAGATATCCCCCGAAGCGGCGGCTCACACCGACGACGCTGAGAAGAGCGCTCATGCGCCCCGTGCGCGCAGTGCCGGCAACAATCCGTCCGGACGCCAAACCGCCATCGCCACAAGGATGGTGCCGAACACGGTCATGCGCCAGTCCTGGACCACGCGCAGCATTTCGGGCAGCAGCGTGACCGTGGCGGCGCCGACAATGGGGCCGAATGGATTTCCGGCGCCCCCCAGGATGACATAGAGAAACGTCACGGCTGAGCGCATGAAGTCGAACTGGTTGGCATCGATAAATAACGCCTGGTGGGCGTAGAACCCCCCGGCTATCCCGGCCATCAGCGAGCCCAGCGCGAACGACAATAGCTTCGTACGCGTCAGGTTGATGCCCATCGCTTCCGCAGCAACATCGTCTTCGTGGACCGCGATCATTGCGCGGCCGAATCGGATGTGCCTAATTCGCCATAACAGCAGAACCGCGGCCCCGGTGGCCACGACGACATGCCACAGCTCCGTGAGTGGGCGGATGCCGCCCATGCCGGAGGCTCCTCCGGTCGGCTCGAAAGTGGCGAAAAATACGCGAACGATCTCGCCAAAGCCGAGCGTGAGGATCATCACGTAGATGCCGCGTATCCGCAATGCGGGCATTCCGACGATGACGCCGGCAAAGGCCGCCGCGCAGCCACCGGCGGCGAGCGCTAGGGCGAAGGGCACGTCCGCCCTTGTGAGCAGCGCGCAGACATAGGCGCCGATAGCCATGAAGCCGCCCTGACCTAGCGAAATGAGTCCGGCCATCATCGGGACGTAGAGGCTGATCCCCATCAGGCAATTGATGCCCGTGAAGACCGCGACCGATTCCCAGTAGCTGCCCAGCATTTTCAGCGTTCAACGTGCAGCCCGGTCCGAAACAGGCCGCTCGGGCGAACAATCAGGATCAGGATCATCAGGCCGAAGGTAAAGGCGTCGCGATAGGCCGATTCCAGATAAGCAACGCTGAGAACCTCACCGATGCCGAGAATCAATCCGCCCATCATGGCACCGTAGATGCTGCCGAGCCCGCCGATCAGCATCACGGCCATGCCCTTGATTCCCATATCGATACCCATGTACGGCGAGATGGCGCTGAAGTTCAGACCGACCAGCACGCCGGCAATTCCGGCGAGCGCCGAGGCGACGGCAAATGTGAGCAGGATCACCGTATCGACATTGATGCCGAGGATGCTCGCAACCTCGATATTCTCGGAGGCCGCCCGCAACGCCATGCCGTAGCGAGTGCGTGTCACGAACTGGTGCAAGATGATCATCGACATCGCAGCGGCGCCGACAATGAACAATTGCGTGCCGGTCACAGCAATGAATCCCAGGTCATAGACAACGCTATGCAGACTGGACGGAAATGCGCTCTGCTCCGCACCGAAATATTTGGTCATCAGCTCCTGAATAACGAGCCCCGCACCAAGTGTGCTGACAATCGGGGCGAGATGCGAGTTGCCACGCCGTCTTATCGGCCGGAACGCAACGAGCTCGAGCAGCATGCCAAGGAGCGCCGAGCCGATCAGGCCGCCGATGAGCGCGCCGAGCGGCCCGAAATGCCAGAGCAGCACAAGCTGCAGGCCTGCGAATGCTCCCACCATGAACACTTCGCCGTGGGCGAGATGCAGCAACCGCAGCACGCCGAAGATGAGCGTGTAGCCGATTGCGACCAGGGCGTAAGTGCTGCCCAGCATCATCCCGTTGACGAGCTGCTGCAGGAGCATTGCCTGGCGCAACTATGATCGGGATTGACCTCAGATGCGTTCACTGCGCTACGACGAAATTACCTCCCTTCACCTCAAGTACAGCGGGAATCCGGGTTCCGTCGCCATTTTTGTCGATGCTGGTGGCGCCCATAAGTGGAGCCTCGGAGCTCTTCATATTCGACCAGCAGTCACGCAGCCTGATGCGGTCGGCCTTGACATTCGTGCCATCCACGCCGGTGCTCTTGATGCACTCCCGCATGAGGTACAGCGTGTCGTACATTTCGGCCGACGCGTTGCTCGGTTTTTGGTTGTAGCGCTTCTCATAGTCCGACACCCAGGCCGCGACTTTCGGCTCCCTATTGGCGGCAAAGAAATCCGAGCCGGTCAGCACTCCCTCCGTGGCGGCGCCGCCAATCTGGATGAAGCGCGGATCGTTGACGCCGACACCGGCGATGATCGGCTGCTTCATGCCTTGTTTGCGAATTTCGGCAACGGCATGGCCTGCTTCGTTGTAGAGCGCGGATACCACCAGCCCGTCCGGATTGAGCGCCTTAGCGCGCGTGACCTGCGCGGAATAATCGATATCGCCGGTCTGAAAGGAAACCGTATCAAGGATCTCGATGCCGTGCTCCTTCAGGAGCTTTGGAAAGATAGTTTTGCCGTCAAAGCTCGACACTGCGTCCTTCGCATCCATTAAGATCACGACCTTCTTGATGGGCGAGGACGGCTGCTTCTTCAGCCAAATCTCGATGAGCGGTCGGTAAACATTCTCGGTCGTCAAGGCAAAGCGGAATGCCCAGGGCCGGTTAGCGGCGGCGATGCCTGCCTTGGCCGCCATCGGCGTCACCATGGGTGTTTCGCCACGGACCGCCAGCGGAAATGCCACCTCGGCTTCGGCGCTGAATTGCGGGCCGACGATCGCCACGACCTCATCGGAATCGATCAGCTTGCGCGTCAGGTTGATGGCATCCGTGTTCTCGCCGCGCGTGTCGTAGATCACGAGCTTCATCTTGCCGGCCTTACCGCCGAGGTCGGCGTATTTCTCCAGGAACATGTTGATCGCGTTCTGTTGCTGCTGGCCATACGAGGCACCCTTGCCAGAGGACGGGATGAGGATGCCGACCGGGACGTCAGCTTGAGCCGCCACGACTGCTGCGACCAGTGTCGAGGCAAAGACAGAGATGCCCATCATCTTCCTGGTGGGGGTCATGGCACATGTCCTTCGAGCTGCAATTGCGGGAGGCCGTGGCTCAAGGCTACGGTTTTCGCGTCGTTTAGGTCAATTGCGAATCCAGCGATCATGCCTGCCCGTGGGGTCGCATCCTGCGCCAGTCGGTCCATAATGGGTGTAGCAACGAGATCGCGATCGCCCCAGGAGGCATCTTTGACGGACCAGGAGCGCGCACCGGATTTTTCGATCTGGAGCTTTTGTTACGCGAAAGGAGAGGTACCGCGGGACTTCATAGAGGGCTCGCCGGTAGGGAGCAATCAGGGACAGTTGGAAATCCCAATGGTGTATTCGGTCGTGGCGCCTGCACCGTCATCGGCGCGACCGCACGTCTTCCTCGTCGACACTGGGTTCGCCTCCGGCCGA
>Ga0306923_10000610_pt1 | contig 28458 bp, 27 predicted proteins | sample sta12Can44000108_FD_203841 | JGI IMG/M metagenome (GOLD analysis project Ga0306923, IMG submission 203841) | Lab enrichment of tropical soil microbial communities from Luquillo Experimental Forest, Puerto Rico - statanox.12C.anox.44.000.108 (v2)... | ecosystem: Environmental > Terrestrial >... | reverse complement strand
AGTCCGCAGCGTACCGAACGAGGCGCCGCATAAATGCATCGCCCTTCCGAGCAGCGCATCGAACACCGGCGCGAGGTCGCCGGGTGAAGAGTTAACGACCTGCAAGACCTCGGCGGTGGCGGTCTCCCGCTGCAGCGCCTCGTCACGCTCGGCTTTGTACTCGGCAAGTTCAGCCTCACGCTCGGCAAGCTGACGCTGCAGATCGGCTATGAGCTGTTCGGAATCGGCTACGGTGCTGGCGGGCGTCGTGCTCATTTGCGGACCTCGTCGGGACCGACCTTCCGGGCGGATCATACCGTAATCGGCACGGGCGACCACAGGTTGGCGATCCGACTATCAGAGTAGCGTCAACGGATAAGGGGTATCAGCCGGTCCCGCCGGTTCCGCTCGTCCGACGAACGGCCGTTATCGGCGCATCCCCGTCATTGCCGGACGCTCCGGCGAAAGTCCCTTGACGGAACCGACAGCGGCCGCTCGCGCTTGGCATCGGTTGGCAGGCCACGATCATCGCGCATTTCGGACCGGCGGTTGGTTGAGTTCGCGACCTACGTGGTGGCAAGCCGCCTTAGGACAAGCTGGATCGAAGCGAAGGCAACGTCCGCCTCCCCGCGACCGCGCTCAAGCCCGCCGCGTCGGGTCCGCACCCAGTTTGACGACGAGGTTGCCCAAATTGCGGCCTTGCAGGAGCCCGATGAACGCCTCGGGCGCTCGGTCGAGACCATCGACGATGTCCTCGCGATATTTGAGCTCGCCGCTCCTCAAAAGTGGCGCGGCGATCGCCCGGTACTCGGCAAAACGCTGCCACCGGTCGCCGACGATGAACCCCTGGATCTTGATCCGCTTGCGCACCGCCGACATTCTCCCAATAAACATCGATCCCGTTGGGGCAGGCATGGTCGAGTGCCGCACCGAGATCGGCCGAACGGTCGTCGATGCACGTACCGAAGCCGAGCTCGGCCTCGACCCAGCGGCATTTGTCGGCGCCGCCGGCGATGCCGACGACCCGCGCGCCGGCGCGTTTGGCGAGCTGGCCGACGACGGCGCCGACCGCCCCCGAAGCGGCCGAGATTACCACTGTCTCCCCGCGCTGCGGCTTGCCGATCTCGTCGAGCCCGACATAGGCGGTCAGGCCCGGCATCCCGAGCACGCCGAGGGCCGTCGATAGAGGTGCCTGCGCAGGATCGAGCTTTAGGAGGCCTTGGCCGGGGACGGCGCTGTAGAGCTGCCAGCCATAACCGCCCAGCACGAAATCACCCTCGCTGAAGGCAGGATCGCGCGAGCGCGTGACCTCGCCGACGACCCGCCCTTCCATGACCGCTCCGACCTCGACCGGCCGGGCATAAGACCGCACACCGCTGATGCGGCCGCGCATATAGGGATCGAGCGAGAGATAGATCCCGCGCACCAGAACCTCGCCTTCGTCCGGGTCGGGCAGCGGCGCGTCGGCAATCGCAAAATCGGCCGGTGTCGGCACCCCGGCCGGCCGCCGTTTCAGCCGCACCTGTCGGTTGCGGTTTTCCATCGGCTCTTCTTCCCTGGTCGGCGTACGATAGAGGTAGGCATCGTTGCATGGATTCGAAGCCCGCGGCCCCCTCCTATCGACGAACACCGGGACCCAGCCCCTCATCAAGTTGCGGTCTCGGCGGGCGCATGCGGGGGTTAAGCCCGCAGAGCGCGAGCGAAAAAATCGCCTATCTTGGTCCCCATCGCGGCCTGGCCTGCACAGTCACGGCGACGGCCGGGCCGTCGAGATCGGAAATCAGCCCGTGGATCGCATCGTTCCGCTGAACGAGGCTCTCGCCCGCGCTGACGAGCAGGTCGACATCCTCGTCGGGGATCGTCAGCCCCGTCGGGATCGCTTGCAGACGCTGGCGTTCCTGTGGGTCGGGAATGCTCGCAAGCGATATCTGGACGAGCGCGCCGCGCACATCGGCGCAATCATGCCCCTCGATGACCCTCGCCTGGGCGCAACGGGCTTTCCGCAAGCTCTCAACCAATTGGTGCAGCTCGCTGGCGGTCAGGACCAAGGTTTCGAAATTGTAGGAATCAATCTGGGTGCCGGAAACGGCCCCAAAAATCTGGCCGAGACCAGTTACAACCCGTTGCTTCGATAACGATGGATCGCTCGCCGACTGCCCGTCGACGCTGAGGACGAGAACCCGGCGCGCCTTGAGCGCGACGCGGCGAAAGGTATCGCTGTTCTCATCGAGCGCTATGGCGCCGTTCGTAACGCCGCGCAGAGCGAGATTGTCGGAGATGCCGCCGTCGAGCAGGTGGACGTATTTTGTGCGCTCCGGGTCGAGATAACGGTTTGCGGTCCTCGCCAACAGGGCCCGACGGGACAGCTCGTCTGGCGTCTCAGCCCATTCCGCCGGCGCCGCGGTGGGCGGGCGAACGCCGCGGCAATCGGGTGTGTGGCTGTTCAAGGTGATCGGCGAAAACAATACCGGAAAGCCGTTGCTCGCTGCGACCGCACGTGCCACCGGGAAGCTCGAGAGGTCGGAGCAGATTAGATCGAAATAGGGCTGAGTGAATGAGAAGGGGATGCCATTGGCGATGTCGGTGGCGTCAACCGAGACGACCGGCAAGCCTTGGCGCAGCAGGTCGGCATAAGTCGCGCCGTGAAACATCAGCCGGTCATAGATCTCTGCCATCCGGTCGTTGGTGCCGTAAAAGGGGTTGACCAGCCACTCCCAATTCCACGGCAGCAAATACGTCCCCCAAACATACGCGTTGATATCTTGCTTCAAGAACTCACCGGGAAAGGTTTCGAAGCTCTTGTCGTGGTAGAGACCGTAATGCATCGCCGGAAAGCTGCCGCCCGAGACGGCGGCGATGTAATCGAGCTCGTCCAGCAACGAGCGCGTCCTGCCGTCCTCGACAACCGGGATCTGCCGCAAACCGCGCAGCACGCCGTGGGCGAACGCGGCGGAGCGCTTGCCGCCGCCGGAAAACGCCATGATGAACACGATTTCCCCTTGCGGCCGTTGCAGCATCGGCAGCAGCGAATAGCCGCCGCTGTATACCGGCGTGCCTTGCGGGTTCTGCGGCAACGGCTGGTTGGTCGGCACAAACGCAGTTTGGCAGCTGCCCAGCAGCAGAGCCAGGGCGGCCAAAAGAGTTTGTCGCAGAGGCCGCCAGTCGCCGAACCTTGCCATAGCTCGTGTCCCCCCACTTGATCTGCTTTACTTATAAGCCATTGATTGCGCCGTCGGGGATGGCGAAGCAGGCTACAGCCAAAAGGTCAGCCATAAATTCTATCGAGAGTTGCAGTCCCGGCAAGTCACCGGATGCTTATTCCTGATAGTCATCCCGGCGCCTCGCCGAGGAGGGCTTTTGCGGCATAGGTGAAGGCGTTGGCGAGCTGTCCGTCTTGCACGAGTTCGCCGATATGGCAGTTGAACGCGGTGCAAATCGCCGCGAGCTCGGTGAAATGAATATGCCGCCTACCGGTCTCAATCCGGTGATAGGTCAGGCGCGACATGCCGAGGACGGTTGCTGGCGCTTCCTGGGTGAGCCCCAGCATGCAGCGTCGGCGCCGCAAAGCGGATCGAATGCAGGCTTGTGCATCTCCAGTACGGTCCATTAGCCGCTCCTGTGGAGCCGAGCTGAACAGTCGGGCGCCTATGGCGACACCCGAACGCGCGGCTTTCGATTGGCATCCCGAGGTGCGTCTCCCGCTCAAAGTGGCCATCTACGCTGTATTTCCTGATTTGTTAAAATAACAATATTAGATTTAAAAATTATCATATATTATAGTAATTATCAATATCATTAGCACGATATTAGCACTATTTGACGCGGTCTTGACGATTCTTGCCACAATCCCCAACGATGCTCGGCCAGGGTTGGCCTGACCGTCCGGGAGTCATTGATGGATTTTGCGCTGTCCGATGAACTCGGCGAACTGAAGGAGCGCACGGAGCGTTTCGTACGGGAGCAGATCTTGCTGTACGAAAGCGACGGGAGGCAGACGGCGCACGGGCCGGCCGAGGAACTGCGCCTAGAGCTCGTCGGGCTCGGCCGTCGCGCGGGGTTGCTCAGTCCGCATGTCGGCCGGGAGTGGGGCGGCCTCGGGCTCGACCACCGGGCAAAGGCGGTCGTCTTCGAGGCGGCCGGCTATTCGCCGCTCGGGCCCGTGGCACTGAATTGCTTTGCCCCGGACGAGGCCAACATGCACCTCCTCGAACAGGTCGCCGAGGAGCGCCAGAAGGAAGAGTGGCTGCGCCCGCTCGCCGCCGGCGAGATCCGCTCTTGCTTCATGATGACCGAACCCGCGCCGGGCGCTGGGTCCGATCCCGCGATGCTGCGGACGACCGCGCGCCGCGATGGCGCCGATTTCATCATCGACGGCACAAAATGGCTGATCACCGGTGCCGTCGGCGCAGAGCTCGCAATCATCATGGCCAAGAACAACAGCGATACGCTGGGACCGCATGGCGCGACGATGTTCCTGTCGCCGATGAGGGCGCCCGGGATTCACATCGAACGGGTGCTCGACACCTTGGACCGGTTTATGGCCGGCGGTCACGCGGTCGTCCGACTGGACGGGTTGCGGGTTCCCGAGAGTGCCGTGCTGGGGCGCGTCGGCGCGGGCTTTCGCTATGCCCAGGTGCGGCTCGCCCCAGCGCGCCTGACGCATTGCATGCGATGGCTCGGCGCGGCATGCCGCGCCCACGACATCGCCGCCGACCACGCGCGTCGCCGCACCGCCTTCAGCAAGCCGATCGGCGAGCATGAGGGGGTCGGGTTTATGCTGGCGGACAACGAGATGGACATCCATCAGAGCCGTCTGGTGATCTGGCATGCAGCCTGGGTGCTGGACCAGGGCGAGCGGGGCACCTACGAGTCGAGTATGGCGAAAGTGATCTGCTCGGAGGCGATCTGGCGCGTCGTCGACCGCAGCATGCAGATCCTGGGCGGTCTCGGCATCACCGACGACACGATCGTCGCGCGCCTGTTCCGCGAAGTCCGCCCGTTCCGCATGACGGCCCGTCGGAGGTGCATCGCTGGAGCATCGCCAGGCGTGTTCTACGGACGGGTGGGACGACGTCGTGACGGCGGCTGACGCGAGCCGAAATGCGTTCTTCCGGTTAGTCCATACCGGATTGCTGATGATGCCGCTCGAGCCGCTCGAATTGCGCGATTACCGCGTTGCAAGGCGGGATCAACGAGGTCTCGCGGTCGAGGAAAGCGCTCGCTATGAAGATCTCGACAAAGCGCCTGTAGGCGGCGGCCTCCTCGGTCCGGTCATAAGAAGCGGCACCGATCAGGTCGTGAATCACCTCCCCGGCGTGTCCGACGCGCTCGGTCGGAACCCCACAGCGATGAGTATTGCCTAGCGGATAACCGGCTGTCTCGGCAAGCTGAGTGGGATCGGCCGCCTCGGCAATTCTAACGCCAAAGATGAAAAGCACGGCGTTGCGATAGCGAAAGTTGGACGCATGGAAAGCTCCCATCCAGTACGTCCCCCTCGGGTTAACACCTGTCTCAGAAGCAGATTTGCAGCCCTGATATGTCATTTTTGGTACACTGATCGGACCCCACGGCACAGACGCACAACTGGCTGTCGGACCCGCCCCGGAGTGTGCGCAGCCCCACGAGACCGCGGAGTTCCGACCGTCGACGCGCCTTTTAGGTTACCGCTTACCCGTTGCGTCCGTGGCGCGATTGGATTGCTGCTCTGCATTCTCGCGGAACACCTGGTCCGCAACCCGTTTCTGCTCGTCGGGCATCGTGTCGTAAAGTGTTTTAAAAGCCGTTACGAGCTTTTGCAGGTGCTTTGCGTGCGCCTCTGCCATTTGCTCGTACGATTGCATATTCGGCATTGCGTCCATCGACTGGAACTGTTGCACGCGTTGGATCACGATCTGATCCATGTCACGCGCATTCTCGTGCATTACTTCCGCGAATTGATCCCATTGCGGCCGTTCTGTAGGAGTGATGCGCAACTGGGCGTGCAGCTCGTTGATGCGGTGTTCGACGCGCTCCTGGGCATTCTTGCCGGCAACCGGATGTCCGGCCATCGACGAGGATGTGACGGCGGGCGGGACAGCGCCTTGGGGCACGGCGGAAACTGGAGCCTGCGAGGACTGCGCCAAAGTGGTAGCAGGCAGGCAGAACAGGGCGGCCAAGGCTGCCGGAGCAAGCTGGTTCGACCCAATCATTTTCATCGGAGTTTTCCAACCATAGCTGTTGCGGAGAGCCCGCGTCATCAATAACCGTAATAGACGGCTGGCGGCGGTGCGTAATAGCCGGGCGGCGCTCCGTAATAGACCGGCGGCGGCGGCGCGTAATAGCCCCGCGATGCGATCGCCGCGCCGATGCCGAGGCCGATCGAACCGCCGACGATGGCGGCGCCGGCATTGTTGCCGTGGTGGTTGGGATGCCCGTGACCGTGCCAGTATTCCGCGTGGACGCCAGGGACGATTGAGAGACCCGCAACAACCACCATTGTGGGCAGGAAGCGTGTACAAAAAGCCAAAACCGGCTCCTTCGTAAGACGTATAGCGAAACACCCCTTGCCGCCGGTTGGTTCCGACTCCGCTCGGCATCGAGCATCGTCGCAGAAAGCATGCCGGACCCGCATTGCCCATCATCTCGCCCGGTCCACGCGCGAACGCGGCTCCCTCGGACATCGTGCTTCTTCCCCTCGAAGTTAGGTCGAAACTCGAAACGAGCGCAACACAAGCGGTGGGAAAAAACCCTTTCTCGTCCCGCTAGATCATCGAATGCCGTGGTGGACTAGGAGATCTTCCTGCTAATCTCGACAGCTATGGGAGCGGCAAAGTGAACGACCCAAGCACATCCAAAGCGTCGGATGCGTACCTTGCCACCGCAACCGCGACGCTCGTTGCGAAGCGATGGGCGCTGGCGATCAGTATCGCTCTATTTGGCGGGTTCTGTGCCCTCGTTCCATTCGCTCGTGTTCCTATGCCTCGCATCGAGGCCTTTATCCCGATTTATGACTCGACCTTCGCTCTCAATAATCTGCTGACGGCCGGTGGCCTAGCCGTCGGGTTTCGCAGGTCACGATTGTGGGCTGTCCTCGTTCTCGCAGGCGGATACCTCTTCACCTCATTGATCGCCCTGCTCCATATGGGCACCTTTCCTGGTCTGTTTTCGAGCACCGGTCTGCTCGGTGCCGGTCCGCAGACCAGCGCGTGGCTCGATGCGTTCCGGCATGGGGCCTTTCCCCTGTTCGTAATTTGGTACGTGCTGCTTAAGCCGCGCGAGACCGCGAGCGGGCAATCGCAGACAGACATGCGCGCTCACGTCAGGTTGACCGCTGTCGGTGCTATTGCCGGCGTGTCCTTTCTGGCCCTTCTCGCCACCGCAGGTCAGCAGTTTCTGCCGCAAATTGTGAATGACGACAGCTACACGACCACCATGATCGCTGTGAGCGTACCGGTTTTACTACTCGGTTTCATCGCACTGGCGGTTCTCGGGGCGCGGCGCCAGCACTCCGCGCTCGATCTGTGGATGATGGTCGTGCTTTGTGCTTGGGTGTTCGACGTCACACTAAGCACGGTCATCAACGCGGGACGCTTCGACATCGGTTTTTACAGCGGCCGTCTGTACGGTATGTTTGCTGCAAGTGTCGTTCCGATCGTTCTGATAGTCGAGGCGGCCCGTCTCTACGGCCGGCTTGATGAGGCTCGCGCGATCGAGGAGGAGCGCAACGCCGAGCTTGCACGCTCGCGCGAAGAACTTGCTCAAGCTCAACGCCTAGAGGCTATCGGCCAGCTGACCGGTGGAGTCGCGCACGACTTCAACAATCTTCTGACCGTCGTCATCGGTAATCTTGAGCTAATCGCGCGGTCGGGAGGTGACGCTGCGAAAATCGAGCGCCTGGCACAAAGCGCGATGAAAGCAGCCCGACGAGGGGAGCATCTCGTCCGGCAACTCCTCACCTACGCCCGACGGCAAATCAACCATCCCCAGACCGTCAACCTGAACCAGCTGATCACCAATGTCGAAAACCTGATGCACCGAGTGATCGGCGAGCAGATCGAGGTCGTCTCGCTGCTGAGCCCCGTGCTCGCGCCGGTGGAGATCGATCCAGCGCAGTTCGAGGCGGCGATACTCAACCTCGTGATCAATTCCCGGGACGCCATGGCGGGCGGCGGACGCATTACGATCGAAACACGGAACGTCACAGTCAATCAGCAGCGCGCCGCCAACGACCCCGAGATAACCCCGGGACCCTATGTCATGATCGCAGTGAGCGATTCCGGCACTGGGATGTCGCCGGCGGTATTAAGCAGAGCATTTGATCCGTTCTTCACGACCAAGGAAGCCGGAAAAGGATCAGGGCTCGGGCTTAGTCAGGTGTACGGGTTCGCCAAAACAGCGGGCGGCCACGTCATGATTTATAGCGAGCTCGGCATCGGAACGACTGTTAAGGTTTACCTACCGCAATCGTCCGGTCGGCCTATCCTTCTCAAATCCAGTGTGGACACGGCGTCGCTGCCGTCGGCCAGCGGCCGCGGAACGATTCTGGTAGTGGAAGATGATGAGGATGTGCTCGCCGTCACAGCTGAAAGTCTGACGGAGCTCGGCTACCGGGTCGTGACCGCCGTTAACGCCGCGCAAGCGCTGGAGATATTGAGGGGCGATCAACCAATTGACCTGTTGTTTTCGGACGTGATCATCCCCGGCGGCACCAATGGCGCGCAACTCGCCGTCACCGCCCGGCATGTCCGGCCGAATTTAAAGGTGCTGCTAACCTCCGGATACACTGCGGCCGCTCTCAGCCTCGAGCACGGGCTAGCCGACAATCTGAACGTTGTTGGCAAGCCTTATCAGCGTGATGAGCTGGCAAAGAAACTGAGACTGGCGATTGGCGGATAGGCGACCGCCCAACCGGGACGATGCTAGCCTGCGTCCCACAGCTCGCGGATCTGCTGACGCTGGCGCGCATCGGGCAGTCTGCCGAACCCGGCGGCGAGATCGTCCTTCATATGTTGGGAGTTGCCGGTCGCCGGGATCACGCAGGTGACGGCAGGCTCGGCGAGGACGTATTTGAGAAACAGCTGCGCCCAACTCGTGCAGTCGAATTCGCCCGCCCAATTCGGTAGCGGGCGCTCGCGCACCCGGCGGAACAAATCGCCGAGGGCTGGTTGGCGATGACCGCGACACCTCGTGACGCAGCCACTGCCAGCACCTCGGTCTCGGCCGCCCGCGTCGCCAGCGAGTAGCCCAGCTGGACGAAGTCGATCCCCGGCTCGTCGGCGAGGATGCGCGCCAGCTCCGGCAGGGCTCCGGTCGTGTAATGGGTGATCCCGATGTAGCGGATACGGCCCTCCTCCTTCATCCGCCGCAGGCTCGCCAGATGCGTGCGCCAATCGACCAGATTGTGGATCTGAATTAGGTCGATCTTCTCGTTGCGCAGAAGCTGGGCCGAGCGCCGCATCTGCGCGATCCCGCGCTCACGGTCGTCCACACTTTGGTCGCGAGAAAGGCGCGCGACCGCGCTGCGAGCTCAGCCAAGAGATCGCCGGTCACCGCCTCGGCCCGGCCATACATCGGCGAGCTGTCGATGATCCGCCCGCCGGCATCGAGGAAGAGGCGCAATACCTCGCGCAGCGGCCGCCGTGCCGCCTCGTCCGTCCCAACGTCAAACGCCCGCCAAGTACCGAGGCCGATGACCGGCATGGCCTCGCCGGTCGACGGGATCGGGCGCGTCATCATCGCGGCGCGGTCATTTCAGCGTCCCGCTGCACCCTCTCCCGGCGCAGAGGCCGAACCGAATTCCTGTATCAAAGCGTCGCGCACCGTGTCGAGGTCGAGCCCGTGCTCGGCGATCAGCGGGCTCGTCTCGACGATGATGTCGTCGATGTCGCCAATGTGCTTGAGCCGCTTGTAGAGATCCTCGCTCTTCATACCCAGCCCCTCGCCGACGATCTCCATAAAGTTGATGACCTCGAAGCGGCGCCCGTCGCCGACATCGCACAGCTCGCGATGGCAGGCGTGGTAGATCGTCGCCAAGGTCGTCACCCCGGCATCGGCGACCGCGGCGAGTTCGCGCGCGACGAGCTCGCGCTTAAAGTCCGGCAATACCGCGAGGCTGTTGGCCTGGGTTCCGACGCGCGGCACATCGATCTCGACCAGCTCGACGCCGGGGATGATCGACAACAGCTTGCGCACCGCCGCCTGCACCGCCGGCAATACCGGCCGCTCGTGCAGGGCCACCCGCTTGTCGACGCGCTGCGTCATCAGCCCGGCGAGCGCCTCGGCATGGTCGGCGAGAAAGACCAGAAACGGGTTGAGATCGAACGGCCGGGTGCCGAAGCGGGTCTCATAACTCGGCAATGCTACTTCGCCGATCTGCACCTGGCAGCTCGGGCACCACGACAGCACGGTCGAGGTCCCGGCCGCGGCGAGCCCGTCGACCGTCGTATAGCCGACCCGTGCGGTGTTGGCGAAATCGCCCTCGCGGAACTGGTAGACGCCGCAGCATTGCCCGGGCCCGCCCATGACCTCGTAATCGACGCCGAGAAGGTCGAGCGTGTCGAGGCATAAGAGCGCGATGTGCGGTGTCTTCAGGATGTTGCAGCCGGTGTAGAAGACGACATCGGGCGGGCTCTCGCGCCGCACCTCCGACTTTCCTCGGACGCGGGCCAAGGTCGCCGGCGGCAATTGCAGCCGCGACAGGATGCGCACCCCCCGGCTCATCGTTTGAAAGCCCTGCCGCCAGCGGGTGTTGAGCGGTTTGTCGCCGGCCCGCGCCCTGGCAAAGCCGCGGGCGAGCTGCACCATAAAACGCGTGTTGATGCCTTCGGGGCAGGCCGGGATGCAATTGCCGCTGCCGCTGCACACGGAAGCCCACCGGGCCGCATCGGCGTTCCCCGGACCGCCGGTGATCAAATCGACGATGCCGGCGGTGGTCTCGGTCGCATCGGCGTCGCCGAGCCCGGCCGGCGCCACCATCGGGCAGGCGCGAAAGCAGGCGCCGCAGTGCGTGCAGGCATCCGCGATCGCCTCGCCCCGCGCCCTGAAATCCTCGAGATACCCGGCCGTTTCGGCGCTGTTGTTCATGCCGTCACCAAGCTTGCTCGCCGTACCAGGTTATCGCAGGAAGTTGGATAAGCAAAGCCAGACCGAATGCTAAGGCAGGTGGAAAGGCACCTGCGCGAAGGAGTTATGCGACTTTCGAGAATTGGAGATTACGCGACTTGAAGAACCGGGCGGCCGGCTCGGATGCGATCTGATGCACGGAGACTATGCGGACGACCGAGCCTCTGCATCTTGTTGATAGACTCGGTAGATCGCTTTGCCGATTAAAGATGGTTCCGCCTCCGTGCATTTTGCGTAGACCTTCGCGCGCACGGTCTGGATTTCCGCAGAATTCGGCAAAGCGCTGCTCGCCAACTCAATCAGGTGTGCCGCCAGCCGTGTCTTCCCGGCTTCGGCAAGCGCCTTCGCGCGGCCGGCCAGTGTTGCGCCACCACCGGCTAAGGCTGCGATCTCGCTTGCCAACTCGGCTGATGGCGCGGGTTTGAGATGAGCAGGATTGCCGTCGAACCAGCCGGCATAGAGATGCCAGATGCCGCGGACGACGAACTCCGGATCGTCGTATTTTGGCAGCAAGTACGGCTTCGCCAGCATTTCCGCCGGCGCGCGCACTGAGTGCAGGATCTCGTCCAGCGAGCTTCCCTTGTTCATCAGCTCCAGAGTCTGGCGGATCAGGCTCTCCAGGACTGCAGCGCCATCGTTGAGCACCTGGGCTGCTCGCTCGCTGCCGAAGATGACTGGACCATGGCCGGGAATCAGCACCTCCGGCTTCAATGCCTGCATCTGGCGCAAGGCGGCAGCCCAGTCCGGTGCGTAACGCTGGACCTTCCGCGGGTTGCCCGCATTGGGGAATACCCAGATCACAAAGTCACCGCTAGCCAGAATGCGGTGTTCGGGTAACCACACGAAGGTGGCGTCGTCGGTTTCGCCTCGCCCGTGAAATAGCTCAAACCTCTCGCTGCCAATCGTCAAGGAAAGCGTGTCGTCGCCGTAAATCTGATCAGGGCGCCGTTGACCGATTGGGTAAACATAGTCCGGATAATTGAACTGCTGGCCCTGAACGATGCTGTTGAACCCATGCGATGCTTGATAACGGCTCAATCGGCGCAGCACATTTCTATGAGCGATGATGCGGGGCCTCGGAATGCCCTTTGCGTCAGCCTCCTCGTCGATAAGCTTGATGCCGCTCGTGTGGTCTATATGGCCATGGGTGTAGATAACGGTGTGAATGGGGCTATTATCCCAGCGCCGGACAGCGGCAAGGGTCTTGCCTGCTGTGTCCGGTTTAGCCGTGTCTATTAACACCAGCCCGGCTGTAGTGCGGATGACGGTGACACAGCCGCAAAAGTAGGTCGTATGGACGGAGATGATGTTTTCGGAGATGGAGGTGACAGCGCCCTCGGAGACGGCTTCCGTCCACTCTTCCATCGGCGCTATGCCGTTCCACAGCCGCTCGAAAAGCTGGTCCTGTTACATTTGCACTCATGCCCGGTTGCGTGAGCCTGTCCGTTGATAGCGCGAGGAGGCATCGTCGACCAAGGGCGTCGTGTGCAAATCTCAAGACTTTCGGACATTCCTCGACCTACGGGCCGTGGCGTCCCGCTTCGTGTGGAAAAAACAGATGGCGCGTTCTTCCGGTTGGTGAAGCGGCGAGTCGTACACGGTTTTGGCGACCTGGCCGCGCCAGGGTTGCGCAGCCCGCTGCTGTGCATCATCGATGGGAATCTCGGCGCCGGCCGCGCCGTAGGCGAGGTGTGGGCGTGCATCTGGGCCAAGCGCTGTCCCGGCGTCGTCACGAGCTTGCGCGACGGCGGCAGTGAGTTCCTCACGTTTTTCCCGCTTCCCAGGGCGCAGTCGAAGATGTTGAGAACCACGAACGTGATCGAGCGACTCTGCGAAGAATTCCGCCGCCGCGTGAAGATGCAAGGCTCGCTGCCGGGCGAAGAGGTGGCTGTGGTCCTGCTCTTCAGCCTCATTGTGAGCGGCCAGATCAAGTTGCACAAGATCGACGGCTGGCGGAAGATCGCTGCCGTGCTGAGCCAGCACACCCCGGTGGTGGCATGATGATCAGACGAGTTGCACTCCCGGGTCCCGGAGGTAAGGAGGCGTCGTGATTTTGGGCGATGTCGCGACGCAGGAACCGAACTTGGTTCGGTTTCGCTTAGGGGCGGTTGCGCTGGGGCTGTCCGCGGCGTTGTTAACAGCGTTTCCCCTGGTTCGGCCCTTCTTTCCGCTCGATCCGCGTTCGCCACGTGAGACCCTTGAGGTCGCAAGTCCTTCGATCACCTCCGTACGCTGGGTGGTGGCTCATCTCCTCGCTATGGTGGCGTTTGTCCTGCTCCCGTTCGGCATGCTGGCACTCTATGCCTACCTCCGGGCCGGACTGACCGAGCGGCGCGCATTCCGCGCGCTGGCATGGAGTCTTGCCGGCATCGCTCTCATCATGCCGATGCTCGGGTTCGAAACGTACGTCTTTCCGATCCTCGGAAGCCTCTACCTCGCGGGAACGACCGCCATTGCGCCGGTCGTGGGCCTCATTTACCTCGGACCCGCGATTGTGATCTTCCTACTGGGGCTACTCTTCCTCGCGATCGGCGTCGTCTATCTTGCGCTCGCCATCTGGCGGGATAGTCGCCTGCCGCGATGGGCCGGTGTGCTGTTCGCGATCGGGCTTGCACTGTGGTTTCCACCGTTTCCGCGCGCGGTCCGCATCATCGATGGTTTCTTTATCGGTCTGGGCGGCCTGTGGCTGGCGTCCAGTATGTGGCGAGCGGTAGAAGACACCCGGAGAAACGTATTGAACGCGAGCCGTTCCGCTGTGCTCCCCCATCGGTGAAGCCATCTTCCGCGCTATGAGGCGATTTTTGTAGGGTAATGGCGATCGGAAGCTGCCGTCTTCGATTTTCCACAGCGATCGGGACACCACTGTTGACCGCGTTGTCGTGCGACAAGACCGGCTTGCTTGCTATCGCCCACGACATGCAATACGCCGGCGGGCATCCGATCACTCGCCGAACCGTTCCTCGATACCAGATCTAACTTTGCCGAGATCATTTTTCCCATCATTGGCCTTGCGGCAAAACTCGAACGCCGCCGCATCATCGAACGCGCCGCGCGGGGCCACGCCGACGCCAAGGCCAACGGTGTTCAAATTCGGCCGCAAGCCGATCCTCGCCCCCCCAGCAGAGAGAGGCCCGCCCCCGCATCGCGGCCGGTGAGACGCAGCGCAGCGTTGCCCGAAGCGACAACGTCAGCCCAAGCACGATTTGCCGTCTTACTGTGTGACGCCTGAAGCGTCGCATGACACCCGATGCTCGCTATAACCTTCTCGTAGGTTTAGGACTGGCTGTCGGGACAGCGCTTTTCATCGCCTTCCTGACTACTATTATCAACGCTCATGCAGGTGAGGCGGCTGGAGCATTAGGCAGCATAGTCGGAGGCGGAGTCGGTGCTGGCGGCGCTGCTCTAGCCGTTTTGCTCGCCTTTTCGCGAGAGCGTGCTGAGGAAAGGCGCAAAGACGAAGAACGACAAATACGGCAAATCAATGCCGTCATTGCTGGAATTGCGTTTAACATCGAAATGCTACTTCACATCGTAGTGCCAAATATTCTGCCACATCACAAACTGAGCTACAGCGCTTATCTGGGCCTTCAGAGCGCAAAAGGCGACGATGACCGGATGAATTCGTTTTTCAGCCGTGTGTTGTTCATGACATGCCCCGAATTGTATTTTATCGAATTTGATTTCTGGAGGGAACTCCTGTTCATCGTCGAGAGAGACGCAAACTTGCTGAACCAGTCGGGGTGGCTAACGGCGTTGGCCCGCCAAATTCAAAGCCAGACGCTTCAACGTAACCAAAACATCGACCACGGTACCCGTCTCACAGATCAACAAGGAGGAAAGCTCAGTTACTACGTTCTCGAAAACATTCTCCAAAGGCATGTAAGTATCGCAAATGCGGAATGCATAACGGCATGGTCACTGTTCAAGGTACTCCTGGAAATGGCTCACAGCCTGGAGGTGATCAACGACAAGGAAAAAGGAAAAAAACTGATACGTCCAGCTGGCCTTGATGCTGCAATGAAGGAGCTAAAACAAATAGTGGATCAAGTAGGTGGGCCACCATTTACACCACAACATTGATGAGTGCTTACTCATACGCGCCGAAAAGTTGGCGAATTAAGCCCTTTGTAAAATGTTCACGGCGATTTTCGATAAGCTATCTTATGCCTTGACAAGAACATAACAAGGACCTATACTAAGCCCTTCCCACACTGCTGTGCCGCTGGAACGTCGCCAATGCCGGAAATTGCTGCCGCTCTGCCTGCTCCGTCCTGCTCTTTAAAAGCGGAATCCAAAAATTTCAAATACTTGATCCTGATCTCTTCTCCCCTCGCGCGCGTGCGCGCGCGAGGGGAGCGCGGCGGACCCCGATTTTACAGTGGGATGACCAGCAATGTGTCGATCTTCTGGCTGTCGAGGACGACGAGGCGCTCGATAAAGCGATAGGGCTTGCTGGTCAGGTCGATGCGGTCGAGATAGCGGCCGGCGGCGAAGAGGCTCATCTCGCCGTCATGCATGATCCGCACCGTGATGAAATTCGACTGCACCCGCGCTATCGTCGCGTCGACCTCTTCGACGCGGATCGGGCCGACGATATGGCGGTAGCGGTGCGGCTCGAAGATATTGGCGCGCCTGAGTGCCGTCACCCGATCGACCAGCATGCCGCGCGAGGCGGCATAGACGACGCCATGCGGCAACCCGGCCTCGTGGCTGGCACGGCTGGTAATCAGGTAGTGGCACTGCTCGACAAAGAAATCGGGCCACTCCTCAAGCCGGTCTTCGTCGATGCAGTCGACATAGGCGGCGATCAGCTCATGGACGCCTAACCGCACCGCGAGATCGCTCATGGCCCGACGATCAATCGCCGATCAGCGCGCGATATTTCTTCCAGAAACCGCGGATCGCCGCTTCGCTGGATCGGAAAGGCTGCGATTGGGCGTCGTAGCCGCCCATCATCACGACCCCGCTGTCGTCGTCGTTGAAACGCAATGCGCGCTGCACAAAACCGCCGACGCAGCCATCCTCCATCGCGATATAGCCGGCCGCACCGACCAGGTTGCCCTGCCGCAGGCGCCGCTCGGTCATCACCTCGTCGTCGTCTTCGAAACCCAGATGGACCCAGTCGAGCTCGGTCTTGTCGAGACCGCGCGGCCGGATCGCCCGGACCGCGATCGTATTGCGGATCTGCTGCAAAATCATGTTCGGGAAGATCGTCAGAATCTGCACCGAGACATTGTCGCCGTATTCATCGACCGATTCGATGACCGAGGGGTCCTCGAGGCGCAGATCGGTATCCGAACGCAGCCCCTCGCGCTTGTAGTCGGCGTCCTCGGCGGCGTAGTCGAGCTTGGCCTGGCTGAAATGATGGCCGCCGCTGTCGTCGATATGGATCCCGCCCGGCATGCTCAACCGGTTGATGCGAAACGTCGTCAAAAACGAATGCAGGATGCTCGCGTGATAAGTATCCTTGGTGTTTTCGGCGTAGAGCTTCCAGTTGTTCGGCAACACCTGGGTGCTGCGGCCGAGAATACGGACCGGACGGTTCAGCACCCGGCGAACCCCGCCGATGACCTGTGGCCCGAGATAGCTTTCGAGATCGGGCGCATCGTTGCGGAACGAACCGAAGACGAGGCCGGCGAGCTCGGCCACTCGCAGTGCAGCGAGATCGTGCTCGTCTTTGCGGAACTCGGGCGGCATCCCGCCCTGGCGCTTCACGCCGCGCTCAAAGGCGACACCCGTCAGCTTGCCGGTCAGGTCGTAGGTCCAGCCGTGATAGATGCACTTGATCTCTTTGACGTTCCCTTGCCGCTCCAGGCACAGCAAATTGCCGCGATGCACGCAGCGGTTGGGAAAGGCATTGATCCGACCCTCGGCATCGTGGGTCACGATCACCGCGGTCTCGCCGATCGTCGTCGCGACATAATCGCCGGGCTTGGCGATCTCGGAGGCGAGACACAGAAAGCTCCAGGTCGGTCCCTTGAAGATCCGCTCCTGCTCGAGCCGGTATTGCTCGGGATCGGTATAGACCCGGAAGGGGATCTCGGTGAGCCCGTTCGAAGGCCATGGAACACCCCGCATCGCATCGGCGCCACGTTCTGACATGTCGCTGCCCTCCTCCTCGCGTGAATGGCAGCCATGATAGCAGCAGGATGGCGGCGAGGGGAAATTCGCTTGCCGCGACCATGCCGATGGCCGACCATCGGCGGCAGCAAGCTTCCGCCGGAGGACTCGGCATGGACGATCTCTATCTGCGCAGCGGCATCTTCCTAGCGCCGTTCCACAATCACGACGAAAACCCGACCTTGTCGATCGACCGCGACCTCGAGCTGCTCGAACATCTCGACCGGCTGAACTACCACGAGGCGTGGATCGGCGAGCACCACTCGGGCGGGTTCGAGCTGATCGCCTGCCCCGAGATGTTCATCGCCGCGGCGGCCCAGCGCACTCGCCACATCCGGCTCGGCACCGGGGTCGTCTCATTGCCCTACCACAACCCGTTCATGCTGGCCGACCGGATGGTGCAGCTCGACCATATGACGCGCGGCCGGGCGATGTTTGGCGTCGGTCCCGGTGCCCTCGTCCATGATGCGCTGAAGATCGGCATCGACCCCGGCGCCCAGCGCAAAATGATGAACGAGGCGCTCGAGGTCATCATCCCGCTATTGCGCGGCGAGATGGTCAACCGCAAGACCGACTGGTTCAACCTGACCGACGCGCAGCTGCAATTGCGCCCCTATACTCACCCGACGATGGAGTTGGCGGTGGCAGCAGCGCGCTCGCCCTCGGGGTCGCTGCTCGCCGGCAAATACGGCATCGGCATGCTGTCGATCGGCGGCACCGCACCCGCCCAGATGGAGCGCCACACCGCCAATTGGGGGCTCTACGAAGAGACCGCGCGCGCCAACGGGCATACGCCGAACCGCAAAGACTGGCGCGTCGTCGGCTTCTTCCATATCGCCGAAACCCGCGAGCAGGCGCGAAAGAACGTCCAGTTCGGGGTACAGGCCTTCGCCGACTATTTCCGTGACATCGCGACCTTTCCGATCATCCCGCCCGATGTCCGCGACCCGACCGAATGGCTGATCGAGACCGGGACCGGATGCATCGGCACACCCGACGACGCGATCGCCTATATTGACAGGCTGATCAAAGGCGCCGGCGGGTTTGGCGTGCTGTGCGAGCTGGCGCAAAACTGGGCCGACTGGGATGCCACCAAAAAGCACTACGAGCTGATGGCGCGCTTCGTGCACCCGCATTTCCAGAAGAGCCGCGATCTGTTGCGCGGCAGCTACAACTACGCGACGAGCCACCACGAAGATTTCCTCGGGCAGGCGAGTGCCGCGATCCAAGCCGAGGTCGACCGCCACGCCTCCCGACGCACGGAGGAGGCCGAGCGGCCCGCCGCGGAGTAGGGTCCCTCGACACTCGTTTGCCTCACAGCATGCTGGGTGACGGACGGGCGCCGATCACCCAACCCGGGTACGACCACGCTCGAGCCGAGCAAGGAAATCTTCGAAATATGACCACAGCTCGGCGGCGACATCCCTGGTTGCGAGCGGTCTACTCGGCCCGGCCCTAACCATTTCCTGCTGTTGGCGTGAGGCCTCGCAAGCGAGTATCGCTGCAACGATCTTGTTGCTTTCCGTCATGGCTCTCTGCTCAGCCTATCGCCGCGGGCTGTCCGGATGGCTCCATCCGTCTCCCGGAGGTCAACCTCACCACACCCCCATCAATTCGACTCATTGGAAAAACGGGCGAGATCATCGAGAACGCCGGCGATCAGCTCTTGCCGACGTGGATCCCGCGCCTCGGGAGTGGCGGCAAAAAGTTCGATCAGATACCGCGCCTTTTCGGTAACCGCGGGCCAGGTAGTCGACGGAGTGGCCACGGCGTAGCGCTCGAATTCCTCCCGGCGGTGGCGTAGCGCCCATTGATCGGCCTCCACCTCACGCAGACGTCAACGGATTTCCGTCGATTTTCTGAGCGGCCATGCGGCGATGCTCGTCGAGTTCGACCGGCTTGTCCGTCATCGTCCTCTGCCGTGGTACTCGGGTATTCCCAGCTTCGGTTGTCCCGATCTCGCCGTCCCAGGCGACTGACGTCTCTGCGGCGGTCACGTCGAGCCGGTGGCCGCCGGCCCAGCTATCGAGACCAAGCCTGAGCCATCAAATGGAACTGCGCATTGGCCAATTCAATGCCGGGGCACACCATCGTTTTCTATTTTGGATAGGTGTCGTCGGTTAGTTGCGTTTTGCCGGTTCGATTGCAGTTGTGTCCTCCAAAGACGCCCGATTTTTTCTTCAGTTATAAGCTATTCTATGTGGATCATTTCAGCCCCGTGTAGCAGAACTTGCGGCAAATGACCCGCATGATCCAGAGCCCAGGGGCTCGACAATCGCCGCTGAACGCGCACTCGACGGTTCGCGGAGTTCAAAAGCGCCCGGTGGTTTGGATGCTCTGATGCAAAGCAGCACTATAAAGCACCTGCTTGTTGCCGCCAAAGAGCGACGGCCGGAGGAAAGATTTGCCTGAAACCTGATCCTCGCGCGGCCGGGAGCCGAGAGAGCGGAACAAGCCGCGCGACGGTCACGCCGACGGCGGGTGCCACAAGCGCCCCGCTACGACGAGCCCGCGCACTTTGAGCCGCCACCGCCCCGAACGAGATTCGCCTAGAACATCGCGGTATTCGAAATCGCCCTCGGCGAGTTCGAGCAAAGTGGCATCGCCGGCCGCGCCGATCTCCAGTCTTCCGATGTTGGCACGGCCGAGCGCCGCCGCCGGCGCAGCGGTGCTGGCCCTGATCACGTCGACTAGCTCCATCCCCAGAGAAAGGAACTTCGACATCGTCACCAGCTGGTCGAAGGCAGGCCCGTTGATGCTCAGCGTGTGGACGTCGCTGCTGATGACGTCGGGGAGAAACCCGGCTGCCAGCATTGCCTCCGCCGTGCGAAAGCCGAACGAGCCGCCGCCGTGGCCGATGTCGAAGATCACCCCGCGCCGGCGCGCTTCGAGCACCTCCTCGCGGATCCCTCCATGCCCGTCGACCGGCGCGTTCGGAAACGGCCGGAAGCAGTGCGTCAGGATGTCGCCGCGGCGCAGGCGTGACAGCACTTCGAGCCGGCTCGGCGGCGGATTGTCGAGATGCGCCATGACCGGAAGCCCGCTCTCCTCCGCCACTTCGAGCGCGATGTCGAGGGGCGCTGCTCCCGAAGCCCCGCCGGCGTTGCGCCCGACCCGCACCTTGACGCCGGCGATCAGATCGCGGTTGGCCTTGATGACCCGCACGCATTCACGCGGGTCGAGGAGCCGCAGATCGGCGCATTCGCCGACCATCACGCTGGCACCGAAGGCGAAGATGCCGGGAAAGGAAATGTTGAGGAAGGGGATGATGCGCAGCGCCGACGGCTCGATCACATGGCGGCGAAAACCGTGGAAATTGCCGGACCCGGCGCTGCCGGCATCGACGAAAGTCGTCGTTCCGCTCCGCCGCGCCACTTCGGCCGCGTCGACACCGAGCGAGGTCCCACCCCAATAGACATGCGTGTGGAGATCGATCAACCCGGGCACCACAAGAAGCCCGCCCGCATCGACGATTTCGGCACCGCTGCCCGCGAGATCATGCCCGACCCCGGTCACTTTTCCATCGCCAAAAGCAATGTCGGCCGTCTCGTCGCGGCCGCTCGCCGGATCGATGACGCGGCCGCCTCTGAGGACCAGATCTGACATGTGCATGTCTCAGGCAAAATTTGGCGGCGGGACAAAGCCACGATAGGCCCGTTCCAGTAGACCGGCAAAAGCAATGCAGCTCTTGTCGCCGTATTGCGGGCCGATGATCTGCACGCTGACCGGCAGCCCCTTTGCCGTGAGCCCGGCTGGTGCAACGGTCGCCGGCAGATAGACGAGGCCGCGCAGCCCGGCCCAGAAGAGATCGTTTATCGTCGGCGCCGGCTTGCCGTTGATTTCGATCATGCGCTTCCAGCGCTCGCCCTCGTGATCGTGATCGTGCGGGTACGCCGCCCCTGCCGTGACCGGGCACAACAGCAGATCATAGTCGCGGAAGAACTCAGCCCATTTGAGCCGCAGCCGGTGCCGCTCCTCATTACCGGCGAGCCAATCCCGGTGAGAGAGGGTAACGCCCCTCATCATGCGGGCAAAGTAACTCTGGTCGGCCGGATCGAGCCCGCGCGCGGCCTCGACATGGCGCCCGAAGGCGTCCTCGGTCAGCCGGCGGGAGGTGGCCGCGCGCAGCAGCTTGATGTAGACGGTGTGGAGTTCCGTCATGTCGATGTCCGGGCGCGCCCGATCGCTGACTCGGACCCCTTGACCGGCGAGAAAATCGACGAGGCGCTGCAGGATGTCCTGCACCTCGCGATCGACCTCGCAATTCGGATCGTCGAGCACTACCGCAATTCGATAGTCGGAGAGCGTGGCGCCGCGCGGTGCAGCGAGATCGAGACGCCAGCCCGCCGCCTCGATCGGGTCGGGTCCCGCAATGATGTCAAGTGCAAAGGCAAGATCCTCGGCGCTGCGCGCCAGGGGCCCGATAACCGAAATGTCCGACGCCGCGACATTTCCATACAGAGCCTGACCGCGCGGCGGTGCGATGCCCCAGGTCGGCTTGTGACCCCAGACACCGCAGTAGTGCGCCGGATTGCGGATCGAGCCGCCGATATCGCTGCCGAGTTCCAGCCCGGTCAGCCCGGCGGCGAGTGCGGCCGCGGCACCACCCGAGGATCCGCCCGGCGTTCGCGACGGGTCCCAGGGGTTGTTGGTCGTCCCATAGACCGGGTTGTAACTCTGCGAATCGGCAAGCAGCACCGGCACGTTGGTCTTGCCGAAGATGACGGCTCCGGCGGCGAGCAGCCGGTCGACCGCCAGCGCGTTCGCGGTCGAGATGTTGTCCTTCAGCTTCGTCAACCCCCAGGTCGTGGGCATGCCGACGACATCGAACGATTCCTTGACCGTCATCGGAAGGCCGTGCAAGCGACCCCAGCTCTCTCCGCGGGCGAGTGCTGCGTCGGCCGCGTTGGCGCGCTGCCGTGCACCTCCGAGGTCGGTGACGATGATCGCGTTGAGCGCCGGATTATGCCGTTCGACCCGCTCCAGGTAGTGCTCTAGCATCTCCCGGCAGCCGATCTCGCGCGTGCGGATCGCCGCGCCAAGTGCCGTCGCCGATCGGAAGGCCAGCTCGGTCATGATCGTATCCTGCCGCATTCAATGTGGAACGTGGTATAATAGGCGTGGCCACAGGCCGATGACTCCGATCAGGATCAGATAGATCGCCACCACGTAGTTTAAGAGGCGCGGGATTAGCAGGATCAGAATCCCGGCGATCAGCGCGACGAGAGGCTGGAGAACCACAATATCGAGGGTCATGGAACGGGCTCCGGCGTTTTCGGCATTTACGGCACAGCTACGGACGGAGGTGAACGTATGGACGAAATTCTCACCGGCGGCTGTCTCTGCGGCGACGTACGCTACCGCATCACCGCCGCACCCGTCGAGGCGCTCTACTGTCATTGCCGAATGTGTCAGCGGGCGCACGGAGCGCCGGTCATCGCATGGCTGACTGTGCCGGTCACCGCCTTTGAGGTGTCGGCCGGAAATCCCGCCGCCTACCGTTCTTCCGCCAAGGCTTTCCGGCATTTCTGCGGCGCCTGCGGCACGCCGTTGACCTGGCGCGCGGCTGCCAACCCGCAGCACGTCGATGTCAGCATCGCCACCCTCGACGATCCCGAGCCGATCGAGCCGCTGCTGCACCTCTGGACGGAGAGCCAGATCGGCTGGTTCGAGATCGCCGACCATCTGCCGCGCTACCCGACAAACCAGCGGCCTCGGCCGGTGTTCTGACCGCAACCCGGGACTGACTCCATGTCGGAGCGGACTAATCACCCCCTACTGCGGGAGGTCGCGAGCGAGGCGGCTTCGGAGCCGCCGCTTCCCGTCTCTCTGGCGCCTGCGATCACACCGCAGGCCAAGGACGAAGTACCGCCTTCGGCGGCTGCCGTAGACGCCGCGGCTGAGACGGCAAGATATCGCCGCCGGGTTTTGCTGACGCTCTCCGCCGTTGTCCTCGCGCTGGTTCTGTACTGGGCTTCCGGCTATTTCTTTGCTTATACCGACGATGCCTATGTCACCTCCGACTTCGTCAGCGTCGCTCCCTATATCAGCGGTCGGATCGTCAGCATAAACATCGTAGACAATCAGACAGTCAGAAAAGGCGAATTACTCGCGACGATCGATCCGACCCCTTTCCAGCTGTCGCTGAACGAAAAGCAGGCGAAAAAGACCGAGGCCGAGGCACAACTCGCGGTCGATCGCGACACCATTGCCGCGGCGCAGGCGCAGCGCGACGATGCCGCGGCGAAGCTGCGGCTTGCCACCGACAATGTGCGCCGGGCGACGCCAATCACAACCGCAGGCTTCTATTCACGTCAAGGGCTCGACACCTTGACTGCGAAGGAACAGGAAGCAAAGGCAGCCTTGGCTGATGCCGAAGCCGCGATCGCAAAAGCGCAACAGACGCTGGCTCTCCATCAGGCAACGGTTGCAGCGATCGGTACTGAAATATCCTATCTGCAATGGCAACTCGATCAAACACAGCTACTCGCCCCGACGGACGGCACCATCACCCAACTCACCTTGCGGGTGGGTGACCAAGCAAGGGAGAATGCACCACTGATCGGTCTGGTCGACGCGCACGCTTGGCGGATTTACGCCAATTACAAGGAAAGCGTGATCCGCCATATGAAAGTTGGCCATACCGCCTGGGTTTGGCTCGATACCTATCCGTGGCATATTCACCGCGCCACGATCCAAGGCATCGCCCGGGGGATCAGCCGCGAGCAGGGGGAGCGAAAAATGTTGCCCTATGTGGCCCCTACGACCGATTGGATCCGGTTGGAGCGTCGCTTCCCGGTGACCTTGGTACTGCAGGAGCAGAGCGCGGACATTGTCCTACATATGGGCGCCGACGCGCGCACCCTCCTCTTCTACTGAGGCCAAGGAATGGTGAGCGAGATTGCCGGCGCGCTCGGCACCGAATTGCGCTCGCTCGAGCCTGGCGGCATACGCGGCACTAAGGCTCTGGGGGCGGCACTATCTGTGGCGCTGGCAGTCTTCCTCGCGCTAATTTTGCACTCCGACGAACCGTGGTGGGCGGCGATTTCCGCCTGGATGATGTCCGGAATCTCGCTGGCCGACGCGTTGCCCAAAGGGGTCATGCGCATCGTCGGAAGCATTGCGGGCGCAACAATCGCCGTCATTGTCCTTGGGTTGTTCGCTTATGATACGCTGCCATTTTGCCTTTGCCTGTTCATAATAGCATGGGTCGGCTTATTCGGCTTTGCGAAGTCGCGCCACGGCTACGCTTGGATGATCGCGGCGATCACCGGCAATCTCGTAATGTTGATAGCGCTCGATCAGCCGCAGACAGCTTTCACGATCGCAGTGAACCGCGTAGCGGATGTCGCGATCGGCACGGCTGCCACGCTGCTCGTAACCTATTTGCTGCCCGCACTCCCGGCTGCCGCCGGTAGCACCGCCGCCGGCGCACCGTGCGTTCTGCCGCTGTTCTTTTGGTCGCGCCGCCATGTCAGAGAGTTCGAGCGCTGGCTGCGTGAGAACTGGCCGCTGGTGCTGCACGCCTGCCGCGGGGGGCTCACGGTAATGGTGCTGCCACTGCTGCTGAATTGGCTGGCACCACTAGGTTCCAGCCAGTTAGCTGTCACCTTGGTCGCCGTTATGGCGATCCCGACGACTGCGATCCTCGAACCGGATGGTCGGACGGTAGTCCAACGGGCGGTCCATCGCCTCGTGGGCTGCGCGCTCGGCGCCCTATTGGGCCTGATATGTCTCTATTGGGTCGGCCAAAACCTTCTCGTGTGGCTGCTGTTGCTTATGGGCGGTGTCTGGCTCACCTCGCAGATCCAATCGGGCAATACGGGCATCAGCTATGTCGGGATCCAGGCGGGTTTCGCGTTTTTGCTGAGCATGATTCAGGGCCAGGGGCCGCCTCTCTCCCCCACCCCCGGTCTCGAACGCTTCGCCGGAATAATGGCGGGGCTATCCGTGCTGCTGATCATTACGATGGTAATGTCGCTGTTCCGCTTGGTCCCGCCGAGGCCCGCACCGGCGCACGGCGGTTGACAACCGGCTTGAGCGACGGTGTGATCCGGCTACCCGGGTCTCTCGCAATGGAGCGGCGTTGCTCAACCTGGCCGACCGCATCGGCTCTCTGACGCGCCTTCGACGCCAAGACCCGAAGAACGACGGGAGGGCGGTGGAGCGAAGGCTCGCAGCGATTCTGGCGGCGGATGTCGTTGGCTACAGCCGGCTGATGGGTGCCGACGAGATCAGCACCTTACGCGCCCTGAGCACGCACCGCCGAGAACTGATCGACCCGACGATCGCAGCGCATCGCGGTCGCATCGTCAAAACTACAGGGGATGGGCTCCTCGTCGAATTCCCGAGCGCGGTTGAGGCTGTCGCTTGCGCCATCGTGGTTCAGCGAGGGGTTGCGTTGCACAACGAGACCGTGGCGGAGGAGAAGCGGCTTACTTGGCGTATCGGGATTAATGTCGGCGACATCATCGGCGAGGCCGGCGACATTTTCGGCGACGGCGTCAATGTCGCCGCGCGGCTGGAGGGCTTGAGCAAGCCGGGCGGGCTGTGCATCTCCCGCGCCGTCCGCGACCAGGTCCGCGACAAATTGCCGGTCATCTTCGATGATCTCGGCGAGCAGCAGGTAAAGAACATCGCCCGGCCGGTGCGCGCTTTTGGCCTTACGTCTACAGCAATCGCAGCACTACCGGATCTCGCTTCGAACGGGCCGACGGCGCCAAGCGGTCGCGGCCGTCTCTGGATGATCGCCGCGCTCGCGGCAGTTATGCTCGCCGCGGGTGGTGCTGTATGGTGGACGGTGCGAGGGTTACCCTCGGCGTCGCCGACAACCGAACCCACTGACAGGACGTCGGCCCCGATTAACGCAGCGCGCGCATCGATTGCGGTCCTGCCGCTGGAGGCACTCGGCGCCGAGGGCGGCAGCGACTACTTCGCCGACGGGCTAACCGGAGAGATCATCGCCGCGCTCGGGCGTTTTCGCGATCTGTCGGTAATGTCGCTTGGCGCGGTATTCGGTTACAAGGGCAAGCACCCGCAGCCGGCTGAGGTCGGCCATGACCTGAAGGTCCGTTACGTCGTCGAGGGGTTCGTCCGCCGCGGCCCCGAGCGTATCCGCGTATCGCTGAGCCTGACAGATACCAACCGCAACGCCGTCCTGTGGTCGGAAAAGTATGAGGCCGAACCCAAGGACATCTTTGCGGTTCAGGATGACATCACGCGCCGCATCAGCGGAGCGCTCGCACTGCGGGTGACGGGCCTCGAACTGGCGCGGTCGGCGGCCAAACCCCCGAACAACCTCGAAGCCTATGACCTCGTCCTGCGCGGGCGGGCTCTGCTGTCGCGCGTGACACGCTCAACCAATGCGCAGGCGCGCGACTTCTTCGAGCGCGCAATCGCGCTCGATCCGAACTACGCGCCGGCTTATGTCGGATTGGGACTGGTCAATCTGCTGGCATCGAATGCGGGTTGGACGGAAGACCCCGTCGAAGCTCGGGAGCGCGCCGAGAAGCTCGCGCAAAAAGCGATCGCGCTGGACGATCTCAGTTCGAGCGCCCATGCCTTGCTCGGCGGGGTGGCGGTCCATTTCGGCGACTATGACCACGCCCTCGACGAACTGAAGCGGGCGATCGATCTCAACGGCAGCGATGCCCAAAGCTACGGCGGCCTCGTTACGGTTCTGCTGTACACAGGCGACCCCGCCGGGGCAATCGCGGCCGGGGAGACTCTGACGCAATTCCAGCCCGAGCTTCCCGACGGCACCGCATTACATCTTGGCATGGCTTATGTCCTGGCCGATCGCGGGGCCGACGCCATCCGCATCCTCGAGCCCGTGGTCGGCCGCAACCCGCGAGACCTTTACGCGAGCGTGATGCTGGCTGTCGCCTACGCTGCGGTTGGACGCCAGCAGCAGGCGGACGAGCTAGCCAAAACGGTTCGACAGCGCTTTCCGACATTTTCCCGGGACGGGTTCGGGTCGGCATTGCGTGATCCAGGCCTGCGCGCGAAGCTTGACCACGCGCTCGCGTCCGCGGGTTTGTAGTTGGCTAATCCGGCTACGGGGTATTGCGCAACTTCGCCCAGTTGCCGCTCGCGTTTTCGATGATGCTGGCGGTTTGCGCCTGGAAGATCGGAACGGCCTCTTTCGCTCCGAAAACGTAGAGCTTGCCGTCGGCGATCGCCCAAGCCTCCGGATCCGCTTCGTACTTCTGCCCGTGCGACAGTGTGACCGTGCAAAAACCGCGGAACTGCGGGGCGTAATGATCCGGATCGACGACGAACAGCCCGCGGTGCTCGGCGTTCTTGAACCAGTAGGTCGCGTCGTCAAAGGCGGCCTGATATTCGGCCGAGCCTTGTTCGGGACGGCCTTCCGTAAAATAGGAGACAGGGTCGTAGCCTTTGAGGGCGAGCCGCTTTTCTTCAGCTGCGGCGGCGAACGCAACCAGGGTCGGCAAGCCGATGAGGATCGAACGGCGCGATAGATTGGTCATGGGGTCCTCCACGGCCATCATATGTCCGCGGCTCGGCGCCTACAACCGAGCGAGCAGTGATTGACAAGCTGCCCCGCCGAAGGTGTGATCGGGACAACGAACTCGTGCAACGGAGGGGCCCTTGGCCAAATTCAGGATCGCCACGCCGACCGGCGCCAGCTTCACGACCGCCGGCGACTACGGATACGAGATGGAGGCGCTCAGCCCGATCGACGCCGAGATCTTCGAGATTCGTCCGGGCTCCGAGGACGAGTTCGTCAGCGCCGCGCGCAGCGCCGACGCGCTCTACGCCAAGGGGCGGCGGATTACCAAACGGATGATCGACGGGCTCGAGCGCTGCAAGATCATCGCGCTCGGCAGCGTCGGCGTCGACTCGGTCGATGTCGAGGCGGCGACGCAAAAGGGCATCCCGGTCACCAATTGTCCCGACACCTTTATCGACGAGGTCGCCGATCATGCGATGACGTTGATCCTCGCAACTTTTCGCCGGCTGATCGTGCAGGACAAGCTGGTGCGTGACGGGCGCTGGTCGGAGGGCCGGCCGATGCTGTCAAAGATCCCGCGCCTGATGGGCCAAACCCTGGGCCTCGTCTCGTTCGGCCATGTCGCCCGAGCGGTCGCCCGTCGGGCGAAGGCCTTTGGCCTGCATATCATTGCCTACGACCCGTTCATCGAGGAGCTGGTGGCGATCGAACACGGGGTCGAGCCGGTCAGCCTCCCCGAATTATTGCAGCGCGCCGACATCATCTCGATGCACGCGCCGGCGACA